>Ga0272442_10002480_pt1 | contig 26705 bp, 20 predicted proteins | sample SSMForm2O_FD_200262 | JGI IMG/M metagenome (GOLD analysis project Ga0272442, IMG submission 200262) | Marine sediment archaeal communities from Little Sippewissett salt marsh, Falmouth, MA, United States - SSM-Form-2O | ecosystem: Environmental > Aquatic > Marine > Wetlands > Sediment ... | reverse complement strand
CGTATGTGTAAGAAAAATGATATTCAAGTCGCCGGATCGGTTGGGTTCGGAAAAGTTATGCCGCAACGCGATACTTTTGCGCTGCCGGTGATGATGATTATTATTGTGATGGAGAAGCTCAAGCTGCTTTGAGAAAGCGATTCAATCAGATACTTAGAAGCCTTCCAGAGCAGCACACTTTGGAAGGCTTTTTTTATTGGATGTGCAGATTTTCGAAAGGGCCTATCATGAAAGAAACAGCAGAAATGCCGTGGTACGATAATGACAGCTTCTGGGAAACATACGAATCCCTGATCTTCACGGGCAAAGTCCTTGAAGCGGCGCCTCAGGACGTCGAGCACGCGATCGCGATGCTGAAGCTGGAGCCGGGCGCGCGGATTTGCGACTTGTGCTGCGGCGTTGGCCGGCATAGCCTGGAGCTGGCCCGGCGGGGCTTTCAGGTCACGAGTGTGGACCGAACCGAGCGATATCTTAATCAAGCAAAGGCAAAGGCCGAGGTAGAAGGATTGGACATCGAGTTCGTCCACCAAGATGCGAGAGATTTCCGCCGGCCGGATTCGTTTGACGCGGTGATTAATCTGTTTACGTCGTTCGGATATTTCGAAGCACCGAGCGAGAACGTCGCCGTGCTAAAGAACATATACGCGTCGCTCAAGTCCGGCGGCACATTGCTCATCGAGCTGATGGGCAAAGAAGTCCTGGCGCGGATCTTCCAGGAGCGGGACTGGCGGGAAGAAAACGGCGCAATACTCCTGGAAGAGCGAAAAGTCGGTAAAAACTGGGAATTCATCGAATCCCGCTGGATTCTCTTTAAGGATGGCAGGAAATATGAACATACTTTCACGCCAAAGATTTATTCCGCCGTGGAGCTATGCGAAATGCTCAGCCGGAGCGGCTTTCGGGCGATGGAAACCTTCGGCGGCCTGGATGGCTCGCCTTACGACCAAAAAGCCAATCGACTCACTATACTCGGTTACAAATGTTGAGGTATCAAAAAAATGAAAATCGATTTCGACGGCGAAAAATACAAGCGGGCTTCGGCCCAGCAGAAGTTTTGGGGCAAGGGATTGATTTGCGAGTTGGAGCTTGCAGGACATGAGAGGATTCTGGACCTCGGCTGCGGGGATGGCGCGCTGACCGCCGAACTGGCAGAGCTTGTGCCCGGCGGATTCGTGTTGGGTATCGATGCGTCAGAGAGTATGATCGCCACTGCGACGAAAGACCACACCGGGACGAATCTGCGATTCGAGCGGCAGGACATTAACACGATAGACTTCGAGCCGGAATTCGACCTGGTCTTTTCCAATGCGACGCTGCACTGGGTCAATGACCACAGGGCGCTGTTGAAAAATGTTTATAAGTGTCTAAAGGACCAAGGCACGGCGCATTTTCAGTTTGCCGGCGACGGGAACTGCTCCAACCTCATCCGGGTCGTTCGCGACGTGATGTCCGAGAGCCCATACGCCGATGCTTTCCGCGATTTTAGCTGGCCTTGGTACATGCCGACGGGCCGGGAGTATCAGGCGCTGCTGGAAGAGGCGCCTTTTACGGGGAAAAAAGTCTGGTGCACCGGTGCCGATAAGATTTTTGAAAGCTCCGAGGCGATGATACGATGGATTGACCAGCCGAGCCTGGTTCCATTCTTAGGCGCCATCGCCGAGCTGGATAGGCGGCGTTTTCGAGATACCGTGGTCGAACGAATGATCGCCGAGACGCAACAAGACGATGGCACGTACTTCGAGACGTTTCGACGGATCAATGTATGGGCGCGAAAATGAAACCGGCCGGCTTGACAATACGGCATGATATGCTTATTTTGCATGGTTTAACCTGATGAATGTGAGGAATGATAAATGTCGGATAAGAAAAATAAAGGCTATCGTGACACACTGAACCTGCCGAAGACGGCCTTTTCGATGAAGGCCAATCTGGTGCAGCGTGAGCCGCAGATGCGAAAAGAATGGGCGAAGACGAAGCTTTACGCCAAAATCAGGGCCGCACGCAGCGGCGCCGATTTATACACGCTGCACGACGGTCCGCCCTACGCCAACGGCGATATTCACATGGGGCACGTCATCAATAAGGTTTTGAAGGACTTCGTCGTCAAGGTCAAGACGATGTCCGGCTTCGATGCGCCGTACGTGCCCGGCTGGGACTGTCACGGCCTGCCCATCGAATCGAAGGTCGTCACGGAGTTGGGCGACAAGATTCGCGAGATGAGCAAGCGCGACATCCGCAAGCTCTGCTACAAATACGCCGGAAAATACGTCAAAATTCAGAGCAAGCAATTCCAGGAGCTCGGTGTCTTCGGCGATTTCGAGAATCCGTATCTGACGTTCAAGCCGTCTTACGAAGCGGGGATTCTGGAGGTCTTCGCCAAGCTGGTCGGCAAGGGGCTGGTCTATAAGCAACTCAAGCCGATTCACTGGTCGATCGGCTGCGAGACGGCCCTGGCCGAAGCCGAATTAGAATATAAGGATATCTCGTCGCCGAGCATCTTCGTGAATTTCCCTGTCGCAACCAAAAGTCTCGACAAGCTCATCGAGCTGGGCCTGATCGAATCGAACGAATCCGAGGATGCCAAGGTCTGCTTTATGATCTGGACGACGACGCCCTGGACCTTAGCGGCCAATTTAGCCATCGCCGTACATCCTCATCTCGATTACACAACGTTGCGATACGAGAAGGACGGCGCCCGCTTCGTTTCCATCGTGGCGACCGACCGGATCGAGGCGGTAGTCGCCGCAGGAGAGTTAAAGAAAGGACAATACACAACCGGTGAGAAAACCGTCAAAGGCAGCGAGCTTGAAGGGCTTCGTTACGTTCATCCGTTTGTGGAAACCAATCCCACGGACAAAGACGGCTTTATGCTCATCTTAGCCGAGTACGTAACTACCGAGGACGGTACGGGGTTGGTCCATACCGCTCCCGGCCACGGCGTCGAGGACTATATGTCCGGGCAAAAGTACGGCTTAGCCGTCTATTCGCCGGTCATGGACGACGGGCGCTACGATGATACAGTGCCCGACTGGCTGCGGGGCCGAAACGTGCTGGAGGTCGATCCCGTCGTCAACAACGATCTGAAGCAGAGGGGCGTGCTCTTCGCCCTCGGCGAGATCATGCATAGCTACCCCCATTGCTGGCGAAGCAAAGGCCCGGTCATCTTCCGCGCCACAGAGCAGTGGTTCGTCAGCGTGGATAAAGAACTGCCGGAGACGGGCCAATGCCTGCGCGACATGGCGCTTCAGAGCGTTCAGGGCGTCACGTGGATTCCCGGCTGGGGCCAGAAGCGCATCGCCGGGATGCTCGAATCCCGCCCGGACTGGTGCATCAGCCGGCAAAGAAGCTGGGGATTGCCCATCCCCGTCTTTGTCAATCCGAGCGGGCAAACATTACTGACGAAAGAATCCGTGCTGACCGTGGCCAAACACGTCGCCGAGCACGGCTCGGATAGCTGGTTCACCCATTCACCGCGCGAGATCCTGGGCGACGATTTCGCGCTGCCGGAAGGATTCGACCTCGACGAGCTGCAAAAGGAAGAGAACATCTTCGACGTGTGGTTCGAGTCGGGTTGTAGCTGGTACAGCGTCTGTGTGAAGGAGTCTGGTTGGCCGGTGCCGGTGGATTTGTATCTGGAAGGCTCGGATCAGCATCGTGGATGGTTCCAACTTTCCTTGTTGCCCGGGCTCGGCGCGACGGGCAAGCCGCCCTTCAAGAGCGTCCTGACGCACGGCTTCACCGTCGATGAAAAGGGCATGAAGCAGTCGAAATCACTGGGCAACTACGTGAACGCCCAGGAGGAAATCGCCAAGTACGGCTCCGACATCCTCCGGCTGTGGGTCTCCAGCGTCAATTACCAGGAAGACGTCCGATGCAACGACGAAATCATCGGGCGAACGCAGGACGCCTACCGTAAGATCAGGAACACGCTGCGTTACCTTCTCGGCAACATCGACGATTTCGATCCGAGCCAAAAGAGCGTCCCCTACAATGAGATGTTTGAGATCGACAAGTGGGCCATGCAGCAATTGCAAAAGCTGATCGCCAATGTCACCGAGGCGTACGATAATTTCGTCTTCCACAGGGTCTTCTCGCTGCTCTACAATTTCTGCACGGTCGAGATGAGCAGTATCTACATGGACGTGCTCAAGGACCGGATGTATTGCGACGCCGCCGACAGCCCATCCCGCCGAAGCGCCCAGACGGCCATGCACAGCATCCTTGATGCCCTCGTGCGGATGCTGGCGCCGATCTTAGCCCATACCGCTGAAGAGGCCTGGTCCGCGATGAAAAAAACGAGCGACGAAACAGACAGCGTGCATTTGGCGCTGATGCCGAAGGTCGATGAGTCGATTGACTACAAAAGCGATGAAGCGCGGTGGCAAAAAGTGATGGCGCTGCGCGACGAGGCGCTGCGCGTCCTCGAGGGTCTCAGGCAAGAAAAAAAGATCGCCAGCAACCAGGAGGCGAGCGTCACCTTCAATTGCGACGAGGAAGATACCGAGTTTCTCAGAGCATTCGGACTGGCGCAATTCGCTGCCCTATGCATTGTCAGCGAGGTCAAGCTGCAAAAAACTTCCGGCCAAACGAGCGTCTCGGCGCAGAAAAGCTCTTATGATAAATGCCAGCGCTGCTGGAACTACTGGCCCAGCGTTGGCATTGACGACGACCATCCCGACCTGTGCAAACGATGTGTCGAGGTAGTACATCAATAATCTTTGATCACCGCGCAAGAACATAGAGGGGTATCAGATCCTATGAACAGAGCCAGGTTATCGATTATTTTGTTACTCATCTGTTCGAGTTCCGTCCGGGCCGGATCGGATGTCACGCTCATCTCTTCGATGGATGTTCTGAAGTGGGAGAAAGTAGCCGTGGGCGTCTGGAAAGCGTCTATCGGCACAAAAGAACTGGCGTCCATGGATTATGCAGCGCCGCCGAAGCTCAAAGCCCTATCCGATATGGGGCAAGCGACGTTTCCTTTCGAGCCCAAAGCAACTCGCGGACAGCTCTATGCCTCCGGCGCCAATGTCAGGCTGCCGCTGGATGCCTCGAAAAAAATTTACGGCCTCGGCCTCGAGTTCAAAGGCATGAACCGTCGCCGGGATGTGTACCATCTGAAGGTCGATCATTACGGCGGCGTGAAAGGCTATACGCATGCGCCGGTGCCCTTTTATGTTTCGAGCAAAGGCTACGGCGTTTTTGTCTCGACGGCCCGGCGGCCTTCGTTTTACGTCGGGATCGGCAATCGCAAAGACAGCAAGCTGCCCCCCTACGTCGATCGAACAACCGGCGGCTCAAAATGGAGTACGCGGCCCATTTCCGACGCCGTCGAAGTCAGTGTCAACGGCCGGGGGCTGGAGGTGTATGTTTTCGGCGGGAAGAATCCGCTCGAAGCCGTCCGGCGATACAATCTTTATTGCGGCGGCGGTGTTCTGCCCCCCCGCTGGGGATTGGGATTCTGGCATCGGATGCATACACGAAGCTCGGATGCCGATATTCTCAAAGAAGTCGGCGATTTCGAAAAGTACGACTTTCCTCTTGATGTCATCGGGCTTGAACCGGGCTGGCAAAGCTTCGCCTATCCCTGTTCATTCGACTGGGACAAAATCCGTTTTCCCGAACCGAAACGCTTCCTAAATCGATTATCGCAAAAGGGCATCCGGGTGAATCTCTGGGAGAATCCTTATGTAGCCCCGACTTCGACGATTTCAGAGGCGCTCAAACCTTATACAGGCAGCCACACGGTTTGGCTGGGCGAGGTGCCCGATTACACCCTCAAGGCCGCGCGGAAGATATTGCTCGATCACCACCAGAAAAACCACCTGGATATCGGCGTGAGCGGCTACAAATTTGACGAGGTGGACGGCTACGACGTTTGGCTCTGGCCCGACCACGCATCCTTTCCATCGGGCCACCATGCCGTGCAGATTCGCCAACTGTACGGCCTGATGATTCAGGACATGTTTATGGATCGCTTTCGCGAAATGAACATGCGAACGTACGGACTGGTGAGGAGTTCCAACGGCGCGGCCAGTTCTTTGGGCTTTGTGATATACAGTGATTACTACGATCACGAGGGCTATGTCACCGCCTTAGTGAATTGCTCGCTGGCCGGCGTGCTCTGGACGCCGGAGATTCGCAACGCACGGTCGGATGAAGAATGGGTCCGGCGGTTTCAGTCGGTTTGCTTTTCGCCGATGGTCCAGCTTAACGCCTGGTCATCCGGGAAAAAGCCGTGGAGTTTCCCCAAGGTGACGGACCTTGTCCGCGACGCGATCAAATTGCGTACGCGCCTTCTCCCCTACATCTACACCGCTTTCTACGATTACAATCAAAAAGGGATCCCCCCGTTCCGGGCGATGGTGCTGGAAGCCGGGTTCGATGCGACGGAAGAAATCGTCGGCGGCAAGCTGGACGGCGAAAAGAATCCCTACGCAGAGACAACGCGTCTGGAGATGACCGATCAATACATGATGGGACCGTCGATATTGGTCGCGCCGGTCTTTACCGGGCAAAAACGCCGTAAGGTGGTCTTTCCCAAAGGAAACTGGTACGATTTTTACACCGGCAAATTCGTGGGGAATGGCGAAACTATCACGATTCAAACAAAACTTGAACAAATCCCTCTATTTGTCAAAGACGGCGCCATTATTCCCATGATGCCTTCAGTAAACAATATCACCAACGCTAAGGGAATCATTGATCTGGAGGTCCGTCATTTCGGCCAAAAGGAAAATACCTATTGGCTCTATGACGACGACGGCCAAACGTTCGATTATGAAAAAGGCTGCTTTTCAATCACAGAACTGCGCGTCAGAAGAAAAAATGGAAAGCTAACCGGTAGCTCATCTACTTCAGAAAGTAAATGGCCCTCCCGATACGGACAAATATCCTGGAAGTTTATGAGCCAATAAATAACTACATGGGCAACAAAAGTTGCCTAATCTACTCGCTGTTTCGTTCATTTTGATTTTGGTTATTCGGATTTGTCCCTTGGGGATGAATTTAGGATTTCGTGCTTAGGATTTCGGATTTGGCTTACCGAGTTGCTCGCGGGCTTTTTGCCAGACTTGCTCGATAGTGATGGCTTCGATGCTGTGGTGGGGATCGGTGCTTTTGATTTGCGTGCCCCGACTGTAGGGTTCGTTGGCGACCATGCACTCGGTCCGGCCGTACGGGGCGATCCTGGCCGGGTTGGACCAACTGTACATCATGACTAAGGGTGTACCCAGAGCTGAAGCGATATGTCCCGGACCGGTGTCGTTGCTGACCACAAGGCGGGCCGCTCGCAACAGAGCGATCAATTCCTTAAGCGATGTCCGGCCGGCCAGACTTTTGATTGGCACGTTGGAGTTCTCTCTCAAATTCTGAATGATATCTGCTTCGGAAGCCGTGCCAGCGGCGAGAATCGGCAAATCGTACTCCGATGAAATCTTCTCGGCTAAAATCGCAAAGCGCTCGACGGGCCAGCATTTGTCCCTTTGTGCCGAGCCGGGGATAAAAACGACATAGTCGTCCCCGGCAATGCCCTGATCAGCTAATAACTTCGCAACCGAATCGGCGGCCTGAGAATCATGCGGAAGAAAAAATTCCACGCCGAGCTCGGAAGCCCCGGCGGCATGGATCATTTTTGAATAGAAATCGACCCGATGAATGGAATCGGCGTCCTGAGGGACCTTGTCCGTGTAGAAGATCGTTGCCAGCTCTCTGGCGTTGGCCGGGCCGAAACGTCTCTTGCCGCCGGACAGCCAACCCAGCGAAGCCGTCCGGAAAAGGCCCTGGAAGTCGAAGATAACGTCGAATCGCTTGCGGCGCAGTCGCCGGATAAGCGAGATCAAAGCACCAAACGCACCGGGATGATACCAGGCCTTGCCGAGGAATTTGCGGTCGAAGAGGATGATCTCGGTCAGATGCGGGTGACCTTCCAAAAGCGGTGCGAACTCCGGACGCACGAGCCAGCTTATTTTCGCTTCGGGAAAGCTTTTACGTAAAGCCGTCAGGGCCGGCAAAGCCAGAACGATATCGCCCAGCGAGCTGGGTTTTGTAATCAGAATACTCTTATAAGTCATTTCCTATTTCGTATATCGCAATACAAAAACCAATCGTTATTGGGCCATTGTACGTTTTTAAGCGACTAGTGGCAACCGGCGGGAGAAAATCGAGAATTGGAATGCAAAAAGCCGGTTGACATATTAGAATGAGAAGTATGAATGAGAATGTAGATATTTCGGTTGATTTTGCGGGTTTGAAGCTGGGCAATCCGGTGTTTACGGCCTCAGGGACATGCGGGTACGCCGACGAGTTGAGTGATTTTATGGACGTTAATTGTATCGGCGGATTTATTACCAAGAGCATCACGCTCAAGCCTCGAAAGGGTAATCCGTCGCCGCGGATTGTCGAGACCGATTCAGGGATGCTCAATGCCATCGGATGGGCGAACGTCGGTCTGGATAAGTTCATCGAAGAAAAACTGCCCGTCATTAGAACAATGGCCCCCGCCGTCTTTGTCAATATTGCTGGCGGAACGATCGCCGAGTATGCAACGGTAGCCGAGCGATTAGCATCCGAAAGCGCCATCGCCGGCTTTGAGCTGAATATTAGCTGTCCGAACGTCGAGCACGGCGGCGTTAGCTTTGGAACCGACCCGGCTCAAATTATAGAAATCACGAAGGCGATCAAAGACGCATCCGGTGACAAAGTCCTGATGGTCAAGCTGGCCCCGGCTGTCACGGACATCAGCGTCATGGCCCGAGCGGCGGTGGACGCCGGGGCCGATGCGCTGAGCTTAATTAATACCTTCACGGCCATGGTCATCGACATCGAAACCCGCAAGCCCATTCTGGCCAATCGAACCGGCGGCTTGTCCGGCCCGGCCATCAAGCCCATTGCCGTCTATCTCGTCAACAAGGTGTATAACGAAGTCGCCAGAGAACGCGGCATCCCCATCCTGGGCATGGGAGGCATCCGGACGGCATCGGATGCCATTGAATTCATCATCGCCGGAGCGTCGGCGGTAGCGACCGGCACGGCCAATTTCATCGAGCCTAACTGCGCAGTAAAAATCATCAAAGGCATCGAAAAGTACTGCGCCGGCCATAACATGTCCAACATCACCGAGCTGATCGGCTCGCTTTCAAAGAAAGAGCAATAATGACAACAATCGAGAGAACGACGACAAAGGTAATTTCAACTGCACTGTTTATAATTCTATTCGTCACATCGGTCCCGGCGGCGGACTTGAAGCTGGACGAACATTCCGCCCAACCCGGGGAGTGGGGCTACCGCCCCGCCGCCGGTGACGTCTCGCAGGTTAATCCGCCGAGCTTTAGCTGGCGGCCCCAAACCGGCCTGAAGTGGGAGATTCAATGCGCCCGGGACAATGCATTCCATACAATCGTTTACGAAGTGAGCGGTCTGGAGTTCAACGTGCACTGTCCGCCCAGGACGTTTGCGCCGGGGACCTATACGTGGCGATATCGCGGCAAGGACAACAAAGGCAAAACGACGAACTGGAGCCGGACGCGGACGTTTACGATTGCCGACGACGCGGTCTCGATGCCGCTGCCGGAACGCGAGGAGCTTATTGCTCGGATACCGAAAGGCCACCCCCGGCTGTTTATGCGACCCGAAAACCTCGACCACCTGCGGGAGCTGGCGCGGGGCAAGATGAAACGGGAGTATGATGCGCTGGTGAAAGAATGTGAGAGGCTGCTGGTCCGGACGCCGGCAACCGAGGAGCCGCCGGAGTATCCTGAGGGGACTATCCGTAACAGCGATCCCTGGCGCAAGATTTGGTGGGGCAACCGGACCTATACCATCCGGGCCTTGAACGGTGCGGCGACCCTCGCCTTTACCCGGCTGCTCGGGGGACAGGAAAAATTCGGTCTCGAAGCGAAACGCATTTTGCTCGACTGCGCTAAGTGGGATCCCAAGGGCAGCACGGGCTATCGCTATAACGACGAAGCGGGCATGCCGTATAATTATTACTTCTCCCGCACGTACACGTTCGTCAATGACCTACTGAGCGAGGACGAAAAGAATCTCTGCCGAGAAGTCATGAAGGTCCGGGGCGACGAGATGTACCGGCACCTGTGCCCGCGTCATCTATGGCGGCCGTATTCGAGCCACTCGAACCGGGCGTGGCACTTCCTGGGCGAGATTGGCGTCGCCTTCCTGGGCGAGGTCGAGGGCACCGAGGACTGGGTCTGGTTCGCGATGAACGTGTTCTTCAATACGTACCCCGTCTGGAGCGACGACGACGGCGGCTGGCACGAGGGCACGAGCTACTGGTCCAGCTACATCGGCCGGTTCACCTGGTGGGCGGACGTGATGCGCGAGGCAATGAGCATCAACGCCTACGACAAACCGTACTTTTCAAAGATCGGTTACTACGCGATGTACCTCATGCCGCCGGGCAAGGTCGGCGGCGGCTTCGGCGACTTGACGGCCCGGCGGACCGCCCGGCACAACCGACAACTCATGACGGTCCTGGCCACACAGGCCCAAAATCCGCACTGGCGATGGTATGTCGATCAATTGGGCGGTCCCGATTCGACGGGAGGCTATATCGGCTTCCTGCGCGGCCAACTGCCCAAAGTCGCGGTAAAAGCTCCGGACGACCTGCCCACATCGCGCCTGTTCCAGGGCACGGGGCAAGCTTACCTGAATACGAACCTGACCGACGCCGATAAGAGCGTTCAGGTCGTTTTCAAATCCAGCCCGTTCGGAACGCAATCGCACGGCTACGAGGCGAATAATTCCTTCCTCCTGTGGGCCTACGGCGAGCGGCTGCTGATCCGCACGGGCTACCGGGACAGCTACGGCAGCAAGCACCACCGGCTCTGGATGTGGAGTACGCGCTCGGTCAACAATATCACCGTCAACGGGCGCAGCCAGGGCCACCGCAGTGACAAAGCCCGGGGCGAAATCGTCGCCTTCAAGACCACCCCGGCGATAGACGTTGTCGTTGGCGAGGCCGGAAGCGCTTACGAACCGCCGCTCGAACGATTCACCCGCGCTATCATTTTCGTCAAGCCGGACCTGATTGTCATTTACGACCGCCTGGAAGCCAGAGAACCTTCAACTTACGAATACTGGCTGCACGCCATCAACAAAATTGACATAGATAATCAGCATCGCATCCAGGTCAAGAATGGCGACGTGGTCTGCGATATCGACTTTCTCACGCCGAGGGGCTTGACGTTCGAGCAAACCAACCAGTACGATCCAAACCCGCGTCCGCGAATCACATTACGCGAATGGCACTTAACGGCCACGACGCCGGAAAAATCGAAGCGTATGCAATTCGTCACCCTCTACCACCCATACAAAGTGCGCAATAACATTGACAGCGAAGCCACACTCCGCCCCATCCCCGGTGGATATGTCTTGAAGGTTAGCCAATCCGGCCAAAAGCTCACCGCCCTGCTCCCGGCGGACGACACGGCTACACTCGAAGCCGACAACCTAAAAACCACCGGCGCCATCAAGCTCAAACTCGAATCCCCAGACGGCAGGCCCCCTCAAATCCTCGAAGTCCGGGAAGGTGATTTGTATTAAACTGGATGTCAGACAGAGTCATAGCCAAACGAAGTCCTAGCCCAGCTATTATCTGCATCGAACGTCAGAGCTTAGCTGTATAGTATATTTGCCGGTCAACCATAACACAGATTATCCTGCCAGTTCATTATGATCATGAAAAGGCAAAAATGTAAGTGTGCCATGTCTGCTACAGAAACTTGTTCGAGGGATATTTATTCGTCGATATCTTTTTTCTTTTCATCCTCCCATTCTTTTGTTTCTTCTTCATCTTCACCGATTTGCCTACTCTCATCGATTTGCTTTTCCTGTGCCCACTTTTCAGTTTCTATTTCATTTTCTCGCTTTTGTTCTTCACTATACAAGTTCATTATTATTTTTCTCCTTACTTATTGAGTAGCTTGCTATACACTTTGCTCTCCATGCTATACCTTTTGATATAATTCTCGCATCCAACATTATATTCTTACTATTATACGGTAATGAAAACACCTGGACATCATCTATTATTTCATTAGGCTCAATCCATTCATGCTCTTTGAATATTGTTGCAGTTTTGAGTCTGGTTCCTTCCAATTTTTTAGCTTTATTGCAATGTGGCACCTCATCAAGAGATATAATTCTCATTCCCGAACCCCTCTGTTTTATTTCAAGTTTTGACAAACCCACATTCTTAAGACATACTTTTGTAATAAGACATTTCGAATCATCATTTTTTTGTATTTCTCCAGATATCCTTAGTTCAAGTCTTGGTTTAAAGGTGCGTCCCTTAAAATAATGAAAGAATGCCCAAATCCCTGCTGAAATTATTGCAATAATGGTAAATATATTTTGAAAAATTGATGATAAGCTTTCAATTTTATCTATGTCCATTTTCATTTCCTCATATAACTTTTATATCAATCGACCCAACAAAATTATGCTTTCTGTATGATACAAGAAATGTAAAGCATCTCTTACTGTATAAGAATCTGCCATCTCTTCTTTTCAGTTCGACTCTCATCCCGGTCGACCCGCCACATCCGGGTATTTTTCGCTTACGATACGAATTATAGCATTACACGACGGGCAAAGCAATAGGAAAAAATCGTATCCTCCTTCAGTAGAATCTATATCTGAGGGCCACAACTAATTCGGTTTAAAAGCATCAGCTTGTTCGTTGCGTGCTGTGCTTGGATCGGTTGGCTTGACCTTTGTGACGCAGTTCGGCAATCGTCTCCTTTGAAAGGACTTGAATGTGTTCCCCAGCATGAAGAATAATCTTGCATGCCAACTCAAAAAAAACGGCTTTCGTTATAACATCATCGAAGGTCCTCCCAACGGCAACGAGTCCGTGGTTGCGCAGGATAGCGACATCGTGCTGCTTCATGGCCGACGTAATGGCACCGGCAAGTTCGCGAGAACCGGGCGTGAAATAAGGCACTATGGCCACCGGGCCGATGTAATAGGGTATTTCCGGGATGACGGAGAAATCTTCGATCTTCTGCTGCCGACATGACAACGTTGTGGCATAGGGCGATTGATAATGCAGAACCACATTCACATCTGAACGTTCCTGGAGAATCCCAATGTGGAAACCGATCTCTTTCGAGGGTTGTTTATCGTTGAGAATGGCCCCGTCGTCGACTCGACAGATGGCGATTTGATCTACGGACATCGTGGACATCCACGAGTCTGTCGTAGTAATCAGTATGCGCTCATCATCGACACGCCAGGAAAGATTTCCACTGCTGCAGAGCACAAGCCCGTGCTCGGCAACCCGGCGGGCGGCGGCGATAAATTCCTCAAAGCACTTCTCAGACATATTTTCCATTACGGTACCTCTGCGGCGTGTTTGGCGGGCTGATACTCCATCGGTTCAACGGCCGTTACGAAGCGTGACAACTCCTGATGATGAAGCCGCCTGATTTTTCTTCACGTTCCAGATCAAAGATGCCTTGCGCTCCGGCCTCCTCCAGCATCTGGCCGAAAGACCGAAAGCCGTAATAGGATTCGCTGAAGCCGGGTTTGCGGCGCTTCAGGGTCTGCTTGATCATGGAACCCCATATCTTTTCCCCCTCGCCACGTTCCTCAACCAATGCTTCGTAGGTCTCGACGATCAGATCCCATGCCTGCTGCTTCTTATCTCCGGCCGGCTTGACGGCTTTGCCTATCTGGCCCTTTGCCGGCTTGCGGCCCACCTCTCCGGCGCCGGCTTTCTTGCGGGACGACTGACGGCGAACGAGGTCGTCGTAATACATAAACTCATCGCAGTTTGCTACAAGCAAGTCCGAGGCGGAATTCTTGACGCCGACACCGATAACGATTTTGTTGTTCTCCCGCAGTTTGCTGACCAGGGGAGAGAAATCGGAGTCACCACTGATGATGACGAAGGTGTCCACGTGCTCTTTCGTGTAACAAAGATCGAGCGCGTCCACCACCATGCGAATATCGGCGGAGTTCTTGCCCGACTGGCGCACGTGCGGGATCTCGATCAACTCGAAGGACGCTTCGTGCATCACGGATTTGAATTTTTCGTAGCGGGCCCAGTCGCAGTAAGCCTTTTTGACAATGATATTGCCCTTGAGCAGAAGCCGCTCGATCACTTTGTCAATGTCGAATTGGGCGTACTTTTCGTCGCGAACACCCAAAGCGATGTTCTCGAAGTCGCAGAAAAGAGCCATGTTCCTCGTCTCGGCCTGATATGTCATAACGTAGGTCTCCAGTAAATAGTGTTGTGCTCAGGATTCTTGAAAATCATCGTCATGGAGGCGGCGTTGGTTTGCCCGTGGAATCCGACACCTAAGAGTCCATTACGGTTCGCCTTGGTCACAGATGTTTTGCCGGTCTCATCGATTTCAGTCACTCGCCACATCCAGGTTTCCTTCGATTACAGCGAAGATCATAGCACGAAACAAGAGGTGAAACAACAAGAAAAAGCGTTTCTTTCCTTGATTCCGTTCCGGATTGATAAAAACGGCTCTGATTCGCGGCCAGCCCGCTCGACGGAGTTTATCCCTTCGAATTTCCCAAGGCAGGCTCTGAGCGCCGCTGAAGGGCTCGGAGTGACAACAAAATGTAAGATGCGATGAATCACACTAATGATACTTATCTTATTTCTTGATGTTTGGGATGAGTTGGGGTATTTTTGTGAGGGACGATTGTGTTTTTAAATCCAGGTTATCGACACAAAAAAAGGAGCGAAAAGACATGGGCAAATCGATGGAACAATTGTACGTCGAGCGGATGAAGCGCTACATCACGGCGATGCGGAATGAGAAGCCGGACAGGATCCCAATTCGGCCTTTTGTGGCCGAATTTACGGCGAAATACGCCGGGTACACGTGCCAGGACGTGGCGCACGATTACAATATGGCCTTCGAGGCGGCCGTCAAGTGCGCGAAGGATTTCGACTGGGACGCCGTGGTCGCCAATATGGTTTACGTCTGGACGGGCCTGGCCCAGGCGGCCGGGCTGCGCTATTACGGCATCCCCGGCGTCGGTATCCCCCATACGGTCGGCTTCAACTATATCGAGCCGCCCGAAGAAAAGGCCTTCATGAAGGCGGACGAATACGATGCGCTGATCGACGATCCCACGGGCTTTCTCTACAACACTTGGCTGCCCCGCATCTCCACCGAGGTCAGCAAGATCGGCGAGTCGTCCACCTATCATAACAACCTCGCACTGGTCAAGAGCGCGATGGCCATGCTGCAATATTTCTATGCCTTCGGCCCGCAGGTCGCCCGGCTGCAAACCGAATGCGGCACCGGCTCGGCTATCGCCGGCATCTTCAAAGCGCCGTTTGATATCATCGCCGACAAAATGCGAGGCTACTTAGGGCTGGTTAGTGACATGGAAACGCAGCCCGAGAAGGTACTTAAGGCCTGCGAGGCGCTTATACCCCACCTTGTCCACGTGGGCCTGACGACCGCCGATCCGACCCATCACGTACCCATCGGCTACTGGATGCATCGCGGGTGCGTACCGTTCTTCAATCCGAAACAATTCGCGTCCCACTACTGGCCGACACTCAAGCCGTGTATCGAGGAGTTCTGGAAGAATGGCCACCAGACGCTCTTCTACGCCGAGGGCCGGTGGAAGTATCACTTCGACACCTTCCGCGAGCTGCCGGACCGAAGCATTGTTTTCCACTGCGATCAGGACGACATTTTCGAAGTGCATCGCAAGCTGCACGATAAGTTCGCCATCAGCGGCGGCATCCCGAACAGGATATTGAGCTGGGGCACGACCGATGAAACCAAAGACTTCTGCCTGCGGGTTATCAAGGAAGTCGCCAAAGACGGCGGCTATATTATGGACGCCGGGGCGATTATGCAGAACGACACCAGCGTCGAGAACATGAAGGTCATGACGGAGGTCTGCCGCGAGTACGGTGTCTATTCATCGGGCAGCTATGAACCGCCGACCGATACACCGCCGTGCGATCTGCCTTCGTCCGTGAAATCGCGAGAGAAAGTCAAAGGGCTTACGGGCCGGTCGACGCCGCGAGTTAAGCCGGGTGTGTGCTTCCCATGGGAGCAACGTGTCAAAGACTTGCCCGAAATCACCGGCGATCCGGCCATGGTTCAAAGAATCTGGGAGGACATCGACGCTCTTGGAAATACGTATATCTGGCAATTACTGCTGTCCTTCTAAGCTTATATATTGTGTATCGCTAAACAGGTGAATTCGTGGATAGATTAGGAAAGGGTGGCAGCCTCAAGCGTAGCTTGGGGATAGCTTTTGACCACCATCCCCAAAGCCTTCGGCTTTGAGGCTGCCACCCAGTAGAAGTTAGAAGGCTGAAAAATTTGCATGTTTTTGAGTATTCGGGGCATCTTATGGAGTAATATGGAGAATGAGAGAAATTACTAAACTGAATCGACGTCGCTTTCTCGGTTCCGGTGCGGCAGCCATGCTGACTGCGGCGACAGGCGGGATTCTCGGAACGAGCGGTTGCTGTACACAGAGTAGTGCAAAGTCGAAGAAAAAAGTCTTCGTCGGAGGCCACCCCTGGGTCTATGCGGCGACACAACCGAACTACGACATCTATCCCGTGCTGGACCAGATCTTCGCCGATATGCGCTATGCGGGCCTGGACGGCATCGAGCTGATGCACATGGCGCTGCGTTATCCCAACGCAGTCGAGCGTATCTCGGCCCTCTCGAAAAAATACGACCTGCCCATCATCGGCACATCGTTTGGTGGCGCGATGTGGGACCGGACGAAACATGAAGCGGTCTTTGAAGACGCCCGAATCGTCGTGACGCGATTAGCCAAGTTGGGCGGGCGGACGTTCGGCACGTCCGTAGGCCGAGTGCCGAAAACCAAAACCGCCGCCCAATTGGACGCCCAGGCGGAACTTCTGCGCCGGATCATGAAGCTCTGTAACGATAACGGCGTCGTACTCAATCTGCACAACCACACATACGAAGTCGAAAACGACATGCACGACTTGAAAGGGACGCTCGAACGAATCCCGGAAGTTAAGCTAGGTCCCGACCTCAACTGGCTCGTGCGGGGCGGCGTCGATCCGGTGGATTTCATCGAAACGTATAGCGAGAGCATCGTGTTCCTGCATCTGCGAGACCAGAACGCCGACGGAACGTGGTCCGAAGCCATGGGCGAAGGCGATATGGACTATGTCGCCATCGGCCAAGCCCTGCGGGCCGCCGGCTTCTCCGGCGATGCCGTGATCGAGCTTGCCCATGAACGCAACTTCAAACCCACCCGGCCTCTGCGAGACAGTCTCAAGATGAGCCGGGCTTATGTCAGGAAAACGTTGGGCTTTTAGAGCCTTTTGGGAGGACGCAAATGAACCACAGAATTTCACGTCGATTTTTTCTTAAGCAGGCATCGGTGGGCATGACGGGCCTGATGCTGCCGTGCTTCGTCCGTCCGTCGGCGCTGGGCATGGCGGGGACCATCCCGGCCAGCGAGCGGATTACGCTCGGATTCATCGGCACGGGCAGTCACGGCATCGGCATGAATCTCAAAAGCTTTCTCCCACAGCCGGATGCTCAGGCCGTAGCCGTCTGCGATGTGGACCCTGTACATCTGAAGCAGGGACAAGACACGGTCAACAAAAAGTACGGCAATAATGATTGCGCCGCCTATAAAGACTTCCGCGAGGTTCTGGCGCGGGACGATATCGATGCTGTGATGATTTCGACGCCGGACCATTGGCACGTTCCGATATCCATCGCTGCGGCCAAGGCGGGTAAGGACGTGGAATGCGAGAAGCCCACACTGACCATCGAAGAGGGCCGCGTGCTCTGTGACGTGATGAAACGCTACGGCCGCGTCTTTCAGTGGTCCACGGAGGACCGGTCGGTGGACGTGTATCACCGCATGTGCGAATTGGTTCGCAATGGCCGGATCGGCAAGGTCCACACCATTCGCGTCGAACTGCCCAGCGGTCCGGATACGCCCGGCAATCCCGAGCCGATGCCGGTGCCGGACGGTTTTGATTATGACCTGTGGCTCGGCCCGGCGCCATGGGCACCCTATACCAAAGACCGGATTCACTGGAACTTCCGCTGGATTCTGGATTACTCCGGCGGCATGTTGACCGACTGGGGGGCGCATTTACTCGACGGAGCGCAATGGGGTAATAACACCGAACATACCGGGCCGGTCGAAGTCGAGGGCCAAGGCAAGTTCTGGCGGGACGGACTCTACAACACGGCCTATGAATATCACATCGAATACAAGTACGCCGACGGCGTGCGGCTGATTGTGACATCGGGTACGCCGAGCCTGCGATTTGAAGGCGCCGAAGGATGGATCGGTAATCGAGGCTGGCGGGCGCCGCTGCAGGCCGAACCCAAATCCATCCTGGACTCGGTCATCGGGCCGAACGAAATCCTTCTTTATACCTGCCGGGGCGGCGAGCAGCGGAATTTCCTCGATTGCGTCAAATCACGAAAAGACTGTTATTTCCCGCCGGAGATCGGCCAGCGTTGCTTCACCATCGCCCACATCGGCAACATCTCCATGCTACTGGGTCGCAAGCTCCGATGGGACCCGGACAAGGAACGATTCATCAACGACGAGCAGGCCAATCGCATGCTGTCGCGAGCGATGCGAAGCCCCTGGCACTTGTGACATTTATGATTTTCTATTTATGATTTATGCTTGAGAAGGGATGGACCATGAACAATCGAGATCAAAGGAATTGGATCATTTCGTTGCTCTTTGTTTCAGGCTTAGCTTCGGGGTCAGTCGTAAATGCGGAATCAGTCTCTTTGGTCGGGAATGATTTGTCGGCGTGGCGCAGTCCGACGGGGCAATGGCAGGTCGTGGGGGAAGCGTCGATGAATCCGGCGGATGAGAAGCTGCTGAGCACGAGGCCGGGAACGGGGACGATCGTGAACGGGCCGACGGGGCGAACATCCAATCTTCTGAGCAAGATGGAGTTCGGGGACATCAAGGCGCATATCGAATTCATGGTCTCGAAGGATTCGAACTCCGGCGTGTACTTCATGGGCCGCTATGAAATCCAGGTCTTCGATAGTTGGCAGAAGGAATCCGACTACGCCGGGATTGAATGCGGCGGGATTTACCAGCGATGGGACAATAACAGAACACCCAAGGGATTTGAGGGTCATTCGCCGCGGGTTAATGCGTCAAAGCCGCCGGGACAGTGGCAGACGTTCGATGTGATCTTCCGGGCGCCCCGGTTCGATGCCACCGGGCGGAAAGTGGCGAACGCCCGCTTTGAAAAGGTGGTGCATAACGGCGTCGTCGTTCATGCGGACGTCGAAGTCACCGGGCCAACCCGGGCCAGCACCTATAACGATGAGAAACCAAAGGGGCCTCTCATGCTGCAAGGCGATCACGGACCGGTAGCCTATCGCAATATCCGGATCGAGCCGGCGGGGCCGAATCCGTTTTTCGCATTTGACAATGCCGCAACAGATGAGAAACACAAGACCCCCAAAGAACAGGTCGCATTGCTCAAGGAATTAGGATACGACGGAATCAGCTCCCGCGGCGGCAAATACCTTGTGGAGATGGCCAAAGAGCTGGATAAGCACGGCTTGAGATTGTTCACCGTTTACCTCGGTATCAACATCGATCCCGATCAGCCGGCGTACGACCAGGAACTGATCGACGCGATTGAGGTGATGAAAGGCAGTAACGGGATGCTGTGGCTTTTCCTTCAAAGCAAAAAACTCAAACCGTCCGACCCGACGGGTGACGAGCGCGCTGTGAAAATCCTTCGGGAGATCGCCGATATGACCGAGGAAGCCAACATCCGGGTCGCGCTCTATCCCCACAACGCCTTCTGGCTCGAACGCGTTGAAGACTGTCTAAGGATTGCCAAGCAAGTGGATCGTAAAAACGTCGGCGTTACATTTAATCTGTGTCACTGGCTTAGAGTCGATGATGAGAAAAATATGAAATCGCTCATCGAGAAAGCGATGCCCCATTTATTCGTGGTGACGATCAACGGCGCCGACAGCGGCGGCAAGGACTGGAAAACTCTAATCCAGACGCTGGACCGCGGCACGTTCGATATAGAACGGTTCCTCAGAACGCTTTACGATTGCGGCTACACCGGCCCGATCGGTTTCCAGGGCTACGGCATCGGCGGCGACGCCCGCGATAACCTCAAGCGAACCATGAACGCTTGGCGCGAGTTGAACGCCCAGCCACGATGAAATGTTCTCGCCAGGGCTATGGTCCAGTAAACGACGAAGAACCAAGCACCTGCAAGCACCTGGCAGAGACCCCAAGGAACGACGGAGAAGAACAACAATGAAACCAACAAATTTATTCTTTTGGATCCCGGTTCTGATCATTGGGACAGTTGGACTGGCCGGCGAACCCAAAGAAATCGACGAATCGAACAAAGAACTTTTCCAGGCGGCTACTAATGGAAACATCGGCAAAGTCGAGTCTCTCCTTTCACAAGGAGCAGATGTTAATGCTAGAGACGAGTACGGCCAGATGCCGCTGCATCTCGCAGTTGTAAGGGGGCGTCAGAAGATTGTTGAATTGTTGATCAGCAGAGGGGCGAACATTGAAGGCAAAGATAATGCCGGACGCACACCATTGCATTATGCAGCTGGGGCAGGAGGCCTCTATGGGGTTCGGGATTGGGCTCAAGCAGGAGATCCCAACATTGCTCGTCTTCTCTTAGACAGGGGTGCCAACATCAATGCGGTGGACGGAGAGGGTAGGACGGCATTGCACTACGCTACCTTTAGTAGCATTGTGCGGCGGGACATGGCGATGGTTCAGCTTCTTGTAGAGAAAGAAGCTGATTTGGATATCGTAGATATACGTGGCCGGACACCCCGTGCCATAATCGAGTGGATACTCTATGAAACGCGGGGATCTACTGAAGTCCAAACTCAGTACGGCAACATTCTTAAGAAGGTTGCGAAGTTCCTGGACAAGAATGGTGGCAACTACTTTGTGGGCGTTGACGGAGACGACCTGAATCCGGGGACAATAGAACGTCCTTTCAAGACGCTTGAGTGCGCTTTGAGAATGGCTGAGGCAGGTGATGTGGTTTTCGTGCGAGGGGGAACTTACCGTTGTGCAAGCACAGTACACCTCGACAAATCAGGTGAACCAGGTAAACATATCCGCTTGAGAGCCTATTCGAATGAAGCTCCTGTTTTTGACTTCTCGAGAGCAAAAGGCAGTGGATTCGACATTACAGGTGCATATTGGCATCTCAAAGGACTGACCATTGCCGACGCGGAAAACACGGGGATCGATCTGGAAACGCCTGGTGCTCATCACAATGTTTTGGAACAGATCTGTGTACGATACAATGGCGACGCTGGACTTGTTCTACGAAGCGGCGTCGCTCACAATCTCGTTCTCAATTGTGATTCATACCAGAATTTTGACCCCTGGACAAATGGTGAGAACGCGGATGGTTTCGGTGCATGGTATAGCGTTGGCGACGGTAATGTCTTTGTGAGCTGTCGGGCTTGGAACAACTCTGATGATGGCTTTGATTTTGACAGGTCAGGTGCGGGTCTGCGGCTGGAAAACTGCTATGCATGGCGAAACGGTATGAATGTCTGGAACCACCCATGTTTTACTGGCAATGGCAGTGGATTCAAACTATGGGATGCGGCGCATTTACTAATCTACTGTGCGGCATGGGACCATCCTGTGCATGGTTTCAACAGGGGAAAGGCTATGCACACCGCTTTCTTGAAAAACTGTACGGCTCTGCGAGACAATATCAACTATTCTTTTCGGGGCGCGACTGGTACTGAGCAGGATGTACTGATAAATAACCTTTCATTCAATGCAGGCAAGTATATTCATCCTGATGTGAATGATCAGTTCAACAACTGGAATACTCCCCCTGGAGTCGATGTCACCAAAGAAGACTTTCTCACTCTGGACGACAGCGTGATTACTGGACCACGTAATCCCGACGGCAGCATCCCTGAGAGCAACTTCCTCCAACTTGCTCCTGCCAGTGACGCCATTGACGCCGGGACGGATATTGGCCTGCCTTTCTCCGGCAAGGCCCCAGATTTGGGCGCCTTTGAATATGATCCCGACAAGACTAAGCGGCAATCTGGCATTAAGTGGCTGCATCAGGCTGTCCGCGACCATGATATCAGGAAAATTCAGTTGATGCTCTCGGAGAAAGCTGACGTGAACGAAAAGGACTGGTTGGGATATGCACCGCTACATTGGGCTTGCTACTTCGGCTATGCTGATGTGTCGGAACTTCTTCTGGATAGTCAAGCCGATCCGAACCTTTTGAGCGACACTGGACGAACCCCGCTGGAGATAGCTAAAGCCATGGAATATACTGAACTGGCCGGACTGCTTCGCAAACACGGGGCTAAAGAGTAACTCATGACTCATCCCAGCCCAGCTGACATGGGATTGATAGCATCTTGATATCACCCATCTGGGTGGTACGTATTGCCATGTTAGTTTTACGGTTACTTCTTCTTGCTCCGGCCTTTGCTTTTGAGGCATAATCTGCACCGGCTGTCGCTGCACCACTGGCAGCAGAAACAATCTTTGCAGTTGTGCTTGCTGCCAGCCTGGTCAGGCTCAGGTTCGTAAACCAAACCTGGTATTCCTCTGATTCTTCGATACGCCATAACTCATCGTCTCATGCAATATTCTATTCTTTCGACTGTCTTGATTCTTTCTTGACTACGTTCGTCCGGTTAAAGTGGTTCAACCGAACCCAGGATTCTATGCTTGTTTCCACATACAAAAATGCTGTACAATGGGAATTGTTGACTGTAGAAAGGAGCCTCAATGGAACGACGGACATTCCTCAAAGTGTCGGCGAGGGGCGCGGTTGTCGCCGCTTCCGGATGTTACGGGGCGAGATTATCTAAGAGTAAACGTCGTAAGCCTAACATTCTATTCCTGTTCACTGACCAGCATAAGGCGAGTGTGATGGGATGTGCCGGCCACCCCGTCGTCAAAACGCCGAATCTCGACCGGCTGGCCAACGAAGGCGTTCGATTCACCCGATCGTATTGCACGGACGGCATCTGCGTTCCGTCACGCACGTCGATCTTCACCGGACTCTATCCCAGAACGACGGGAGTGATCTACAACAGCGATAAGCCGCCCTATCCGCAGAGGCTCCATCCTCTCCATTCACTGCTCAGGGCGAACGGCTACGTCACGGGGTGTTTTGGAAAGAGACATTTTCCCCGGGGGCTCAACGAGCGGGACTGGGACGCCTCCTGCACAACCATCAATCCCAAGCTCGATCCATCCGATGAGAACTATTGGGACTGGATCAAAGAACGAGGAGAGTACGACTCACATAACCGTGATTTCAAAGAATCTCACAGTGCTTCGCTGATGGCCCACGTTTCCAACACATCCAGTGAAAACCGCACGACTGCCTACGCCGCAGACAAAAGTATCGAGTTTCTGCGCAAAGCCGGGCGGGAGAATCGTCCATTCTTCTGCTGGACCTCCTTTATCTATCCCCACCAACCGTACACGCCGCTGGAAAGATGGGCCAGGCTTTACGATCTCGACAGGATTGAGCTGCCCGGGAATATCAGTGAGCCCGTGATGCACCTTCCGGAACGCATGCATCAATGGCGAACCCGAACGAAGCCGCCCTGGAACTGCGGCACGGCGGCCGAAAACCACATGATCTATCGCCGATACGTCGCGTACTACTATGCGCTCGTCAGTGAAGTGGATCACCACATCGGACGGCTGCTCTCGGCGCTGAGAGACCTGGGATTCGCAGACGATACGGTCGTTATCTATTCATCGGACCACGGAGATTTCGTAGCCGGCCACGGAATGGTTGAAAAATGCGCCGTGGGGCATAACGTCTATGAGGATACGCTGCGGATTCCCTTGATATTTCATTGGCCGGGTAAGTTTACCCGAAACTATGCTTATAATGGGCTTGTAGAGCTGACGGACTTATACCCGACACTGCTGGAGATCACCGGGCTTTCACGTCCCGCAGGAGGCTACGATCTGCCCGGCCGCTCGCTTGTGCCCATGCTGACCGGCGGAACCATCCGAAGAAAACCATATGCCATCTCGGAAAACTGGTCACAGGTAACGGTTATCGGCGAACGCTATAAACTCGGCACATGGATCACACCTCCGCCCAAATATGCCACGTGGAACTGGGGCAAAACGCATCCGGGAATGCTGTTCGACCGGCAAAACGATCCGCTCGAAGTCAACAACCTGATCGACGACCCAAAAATGAAGAACATTCGGGAAAAACTCGGCGGATTCTTAGCTCAATGGGAAGCCTCCACCCCCGACGACGGCAAAAGGGAGGCCATCAGGTCCTTTAATCCCGGATCTCCCAAGTAATGAGTGACAAATGAGCTGTTTTTGATGATATAGAGCTTACAGAGATTACGCGCGCCGGTTTCAGCCGTTCCTTGTGGGAGAATCCTATGGGTGAAGTACACAAGGACACTTTGAGGTTCAGAGGCGTTAAAATTGAAACTCATATTGTGCTTTAGCTGGACGATGGTCATTTTTGCGAATTTTGAGACTTTTTTGCACACTTTCGAAAGAATTATTGTAACGAATTTACGTTGTTACTCTCTCATATATTGGTGAATAAAGTGTATATGGAAAATCCTGGATAATAACTTGTTATCAGTTAGAAGGTCTATCCCAATGAAATCTACATCGATTATGATCATCCGATGTACGCTGTTCGTCGTCCTGTTCACTTTCCTCTGTCTTCCTGCGTTCGGAGGGGAGAAAAAGGTGCCCGCCGCAACGCAGGAAGAGGCACGCCGGATCCTGCAAGAACTACAACACCGGTTCCAGAATCGACCTCCGTATCAACTGTCGTTCCTGACGGCGTTTGAGATTCTCCGCGGCACCAGAGCAAAGATTACCGTCAAACAGGGTGAAAAGTCGGTTATGCATTATACAGTGGAAGGACTTGTCCGGTGCAGTGGAGAGAAACTTGAGACTTACAGCGTCGACGCCGGCCTGATCAATAACTGGCAGAAACTCACCGAATATCATTCAGTATGGCAAGACGGACGTGCATTTGAACTCCGGAAAAACCTTAAATCAGGCCGCGAAGAGGCTGGTACAACGCGCGTGAAGCTCCACGACAAGATCCGGCCCGATTCAAAAGGCTGGTTTTCCGACGGCGTTTTCATCGGATCAAATCACTATAGTGAGGACTTGCTCGGCGTACCTGAACTGAAGATCGCGCGCGAAACCACAATCGCGGGCCATGTGCTGCTGCGCATTGAAGGCCAGATCCCGTCTGGAACATTGACAGTCTGGCTCAACGTTGAGAAGCCCACAACACTCAGGAGGGCTTCGTTCAAAGCAAGTTCCAATTTGATGTCACAAATACGTGGCGTAGACGCATTTAACCTCGATGTGGAGGTACTTGAATACGCTAGAATCGATGAGGTAACCTTTCCGACCAAGGCTGTTGCAACCTATGCATACAAGAATGCCGGCGAGCCGGAGAACTTTGTAACACGACTAACCACGACGCGTAGTAAGATACAGGTCAATCCCGATTTTGATTCGATGAATGCTTTTCAGATCGATTTCTCGGAGGGGATGAGCGTTATAGATTACGACGGAAATGTTGAGTACAAATGGGTCGGCGGTAAACTCCAAGTGACAGGCGGCGAACCAATACCGTTGACGGGTAAGGCATTGCCTGAATTGGTGAAGCTGAATCTGAAACTCGATCCTAAGCGGCTCGAGAACAAAACGATTCTTGTATGCTTCTGGGACATGAACCAGCGCCCGTCGCGGCACTGTGTATCGCAGCTTGCCCAACATGCCGAACACTTGACTGAAGGAAACGTGTTCATTGCTTCTGTACATGCCTCGAAGGTTAACGAAGCCAAACTGAACAAATGGCTGAAGAAGTACAAAGTTCCCTTCCAAGTAGGAACGATAACCGCGGAGGTCGAGACCAGAATCACGTGGGGCGTCCGCTCGCTGCCGTGGCTGATCTTGACGGACAGTCAGCACGTAGTCACGGCGGAAGGATTTGACATAGGAGAGCTGGACGACAAGCTGGAAAAGCTGGAACACAAATGATTGGGAATAAAGAAACATATGAGACAATTGATTTTGGTAAATCGAACGAAGAGAACAACATCGCGTTACAGCGTGTGGATTAAGCTTCTTCTTCGTGTCTGCCAGACGGGATTTCGATATCATTTCCATGGCCGGAAGTGCCGTGAGGCAACGGTTTTGCCTCGCTTTATCGAAGAGACGCGCAGTTCAAAGGGAGATCTATATGATGTACGGTAAATCACGAACGACACTTTATTTACTTGCGGCCGGCTTGGTATTGCTGCTGATCGCCTCACTGATACTTCCGATGGTAGTGGTCGTCTTTTTCATCCCGCCATCCGGCGTGTTCTTCGGCGCCGGCTCGGTGTGGAAAGCGTCAAAAGTCCTCACTTTCATCGTTGGCGTGGTGCTTCTCGCGCCCATCTTTGTTCCGTGCTTCGCTTCAGAAGGCACGAAATGGTGGTTGCCTCTGGCGATCACGGCTCTGGTGGTGCTGTCGCTGGTCTACATGGTGGTGGTAAATTTCGTCGTGAAAAATGATTTCGGATTTACCGTCTTTGGCATCGCTGCGGTGGCGCTGCTGGGTGTATGTACCCCGGCCGATGCCCTGGTGGCACGGCGCCGTGCCAAACCGGACCCGCCGACTTTTTGATCCGGTACTT
>Ga0272442_10002479_pt1 | contig 26707 bp, 12 predicted proteins | sample SSMForm2O_FD_200262 | JGI IMG/M metagenome (GOLD analysis project Ga0272442, IMG submission 200262) | Marine sediment archaeal communities from Little Sippewissett salt marsh, Falmouth, MA, United States - SSM-Form-2O | ecosystem: Environmental > Aquatic > Marine > Wetlands > Sediment ... | reverse complement strand
TCTTTAGATTGCTTTGCGACAATAAATTCACCCGTATGGCCGTCAAGCCGGCTATTATCGCTCTGCGAGATATACTTCCACAGGCCGTTCTCGTCGGCTGAAAATCTGACCTTCCATACGTTACCGTCGAGACTACCTTGCCCGTCTCCGTCATAAAATCCCGGTACGCGGTACTGCACACCGCTCGGGCTGTTGAACAGAACGTCGAGGGAAATGGAAAATGGATTCGGCTCCCCCTGACTTTGGGATTCTAGTCCCTCGAAGGTAATCTCAATCGGCGACCACTTAGTGAAATGTCTAACGTTATCAATCAGCGGATTGGGACCGGCAGTGGAAGATTCGATGATATGCGGTATGCCTTCTGATGAGGTGCCGCTGGGGACACCGAATCCGGCGAAGACGATACCGTTCCTGTGGTTCCACAGCACGCATGAGCCACCGGCGCCGGCGCCCCATGCCCATGCCCTGTCGGCGCCAGAGTAGTAATCACCATCCGTATTAACCCAGGTCATAAAGCCATAGGGGGCTTCCAGGAAATCGCTAGGATCGAGGTTAATCTTACCATCGTTTGGTCCGTCGTAGTTGACCTTGGTGTCGTAGGTCTGCTTGGTCTCAAGCTGCTCTATGAAGGATCGGGGTATTACTTGCTTGTGGCGCCATTTGCCTCGAGCCAATACAAGCAGACCGAGCCGACCCATATCTTCAAGATCGAAATGGAAACGAATCCCATCGCTACGAACGCTTGTCTTCCAACCAAGTAAACCGATCGAGTCGAAGTACGCTCGGTGAACAACATCGTTGTAATTGTCAGTATAATCCCGCTTGCCATAAACGCGAGCGAGGGCATTGCACAGATGTCTCGGATTCTTATCGGAATAAGTCCACATCTGTCCCGACTCATAGGCAGGATATTCACCATATGGATAGTCGAATCCCGATGTCTGTGTTATCACGTGCCACCATGTGGCTTTTGTATCTTTGCCGGCCAGCTCTTTACACCACACGCTAATTTTTTGGTGCACAGACGGAATCCGGTTCTGTCCGATGGCGGCTCCGACGGTCAGGGCGTGCCAGGTCTTGCGTAGCGATTTGACCTCCATATTCTTGTTGAAATCGCCTTCGACATGAACGAGATAACCGTGACGCCACAAGGCCCAACAATGGCCCTGCATTTTGGCTTTGAGTCGGGCAACAATCTCCGGGCGCATGCCAACGTCCTCGGGGCGTCTGAGGTTCTGATTGTGAATCGACTGGCCGGTAGGGGCGAAATATATGCCCGTTACTCCTATGCCCTGTTTCCCGATAGCGGATATGGATAAGATAAATACGATCAACTTCAGAGTCGAATGTTTCTTACATTGAATGCGAAACACTGTTTGGATCTCCATCGTGCCAGAAATTATTCTGGAATCTTCATTGATCACAGGGTACTTGTTTTTCTGGATAAGACAAGATATTCTTTCACCCAGTGAAATCTAATACTAAAACCCAATCATGACCGGCGCCCTTATTACCGGGAGGATTGAAGGTCTGATTTGGGTTGTTATTGCGATATGAATTCTTTTCGTATTTTAGGAAAGTATTCTCTCTGGGATTGTACCACTGCACAGAGACCTTCTTTGACCGCAACTTTGTCAGATCCAGGATATACTGAGCGTCACTGGCTGAATAGACTAAGGCAAAACTTCTATCACTAGCAACCGCTGCCTTTTTGTATAGATCGGATACCGAGCCTTTCTGAACTTCCTGATACCATCCAGTATTGAGGGCCAGGTACATATTTCGTTCGGCGGCCAAATCCACCAATCGGTCAACGGTTTCATACCGCTTCTCGATACATAGATTCTGCTTGACAAAAAACTCATTTTTTACTATAATGAATGTAAATGCGAGCAATCTCCTTCATTAAACCCCTCGCTTTTTGGAAGCCAGACCTGGAGCGAGGGATTTTTTTAAATAACACTCGAAAAATCTTCTACAACACGGTGTTTCCTCCAAACGTCCTTACGGACAGGATCACAGTATCAAAACGGCTTGTTGTGACTTGTGGGGGGCTTCATCGGCTAATTGGCGGCTGCTGATAGTTGTGATTATAACTCGTTTATCCATGGCGTCTTCTACTTTATCACCCAGAGGTGTGCCCAAATTGTCATCTAAGATAATCATATTCACGTTGGTCTGACAAGATCGGAGCTAAAGTGATCAGGCATTCGAGATATGTGATATTTCAAATGGCCGAATCCGTCAGTTGCGTTTTTTATAATATCTTTAGGTCGGAGATGATGCATGTAACTGCTGAAAACCGGGTTTAAGAAGAGAGGGCAACAGTAATTGGAGTGTCCATTGGTCTTACCCGGCCGGTGGTTTTCCAAGACGCAGGGCGATTACTTGGGCTTGCCCTCGGCCATCGAGCAGAGGTTGGATCGGCGGCGTTTGGCGTTTCTTTCCATTCAAAACAAGCTCAAAGCCTTCTGTCACTAGGCGTTTATACAATTTCTCGATGGTTTGTACTCGATAGTTGAATGCCTCAGCGATTCTCATATCCGTCCAGGTTGGGCCATCTGCATCGGCTTTCAAAAGGATCTGTGCACGACGTACTTTCTACGATGTTCCTTTGAGCTTCTTGATGACCTCTTTGAGTGTTTACCGTTCCGTTTTATTCAGTTTAACAATATACTTCTTGTGCATTTATAAACCTCCTTGTTTATAATGGTTGCATAAGATGTATCGGCAATGGAATATGCATAACCCAAATTATTAGGCATGATGAAGCACTAGAAGCGAATCCGGCATAAAGTATCGGGGCCGCGCCTCTCAATATTACTGATGATGATGGGAGATAGTATTATGAGCAACACTTCTACTAAACTTGTTTCAGCTTTTATTGGAGTAATACTAGCTGCTGGGACTGCCTATGCCGGCGACTCGCTTTATGTTGGCGTAGCTGCGATTGATATTACGGGAGAAGACGCGGTGATACTCGATCCGTTGAGAGTTAAAGCCATGTATTTCCGGCAGGGTGCCGAAGAAATCGCTATTGTCGAATGCGATAAGATCGGCGTGGATCAACAGATGTGCTGGGAAGTCAGACAGAAGGCGAAGGCGATAACGGGCATTCCATTCGCCAATATCTGCATAGCCGCAACGCATACTCACATGGCCGACACATCCAAGCCGGTCGCACCTGCTGCTTTGCAGGCCATCGTCCACGCCAAGGACAACGTAAAGGACGCGGAACTTCTCGCAGGAATCGGCGCCGATTTCCGAAGCGCCCACAACAGACGGTACTGGATGAAAGATGGCACGGTCATGTTCAATCCGATGTTTCTGAATTCTGACATCGTCTGTACCGCCGGCCCGATCGATCCGTATGTTCCCATTGTGTTGGTAAAAAACGCTTCGACCGGCAGGCCGTTTGCTTCGATCACAAATTATGCCCTGCATTGCGATACCGTCAAACAATACGGCGCCAAATATCGCAAGGATGGAATCGGGAGCCCCAACACTGTCAGTGCGGACTTCCCGTATTGGCTAGAGGAATCGCTGCAAGAGGAATTTGGAGGTGATTTCTTCAATCTTTTCACAACCGGCTGTTGTGGAAATATAAATCATTGGGATTTTTCCAAGCCCGGTCCTCAGAGCGGCCACAAGACCAAGACTAAACAATTAGGCGAATCACTCGGTACCGCCTTTAAGAAGGAGCTGGACAATCTTGAGCCACAAAGCCCCATGATTGCCGCCAGAAGCCGCATCATGCAGATTCCGCTCCAGACGTATTCCGAAGAGGACCTGCGCTGGGCCAGGGGGATCTCGCAGAAACAACTCAGCGGCAAAAGCGAGGAGCCGACGCAACGCGAGAAGTTTCTCAACAGTGTCAAGAAGAGACGTATCCTTGACCTTGCCGAAGCAAGGAAAGAGGGTGACACGATAGCACTAACTGTGCAGGCTTTCCGGATCAGCAACGATATCGCGATTGTGACCCTGCCGGGCGAGATGTTCGTCGAGCACCAGCTTACCATCAAAAACCTCTCGCCGTTTCAAAACACCATTGTCATTGAGATGGCTAACGCTTCGATATCCTATGTTCCAAACAAAACCGCCTTTTCGCAGGGCGGCTATGAAGTGGTCAATTCTCGCCTTGCTCCGAGCGGAGGTGAAATGATGGTCGAAGCGGCAATTGAAATGCTCAAAGAGCTAAAACTGGACATTATGTCCGTCGGATCTACCCACGACAGAGCGGGTATATGGGAGAACAAAGCCATTGACGGCAAGTCAACGTTAAAATCATCACACTGAACCTGCCGGGGATGCTCGCCGCGCGGGGCTGAGAGGATTGATTGTAGCCATGATTATACTCTCTGTCTCCCAATGTAGGCCAAATATTCGGAGAAACAGGCTATGATGAAACAAAATATCTGTCGCTATACCGACTTACGAACCGTATCGCTGATGTTGTGTCTGGTATTCAATCTGGTCAGTTCATCGAGCGCCGCATCCCCCCAGGAGGAAACGACCATCTTTATGGATCCGAATGCTAATTTGATTTGCCGGTTCGCGGCGCAGGAGTTGCAGAAGCATCTGGATCTTATCCTGGGCCAAACACCCCGCATCGTCACCAACAGACAGAAAAATGGGCTGTGCTTCCTCGTCGGTGTCCGACCGCCGAATGAAAACGAGCCGTTCCAACAGCTCGAGGAAGCCCGCTATACTATCGATGATGGGGCTGTGTATCTGTATGGCGACGATGAGGTGGTTTTCAAGTACGACGTCCTGGCGGACAATGTCACCCAATCTGGTGCCATCGCTCACAACCGCATGGGGACACTCTTTGCCGTCTATTTCTTCTTGGAAGAAGAGCTGGGTGTGCGCTGGGTCGAACCCGCCGATGCCGGCGTTTCGTATGAGCGGCAACAGCGACTCGAGCTCACGTCCAAACGCCGAATCTGGCGCACGCACTGCCCGTATGAACGTCGGATTCGATCCTATGTCTGGGACGGGGCCAGCCGGGCCGACGCAGCGGTACCGGATGATTTTTTGAGCACCAAGTCCCAAGCGGCGGAGCGCCGGGCGGAACTCGAAATCTGGCAGCGGCGGATGCGTCTGGGTACTGGGATTCCCCTGCGTTTTGGCCATGCCTTCTCGAGCTGGTGGGAGAAATACGGAGCAGAGCATCCCGAGTACTTCGCCCTGAACGGAAAAGGTGTTCGAGGACCGATGGATCCTCAGCGACCTGATAGGGTGAAGATTTGCCCCTCCAATCCAGGCGTGGTCCGGCAGGCCGTAGCCGATTGGCTCAAGTCCAGAAAACGCCATCCGGCCTACGCCCACGAATCCCTGTGCGTGGCCGTAAATGACGGCGGCGGCCATGGCGCCGATGAGTTCTGTCATTGTGAGGCGTGTCGCAAGCTGGATGTGCGACGGCTCGACGAACCGTTCGGTGAGCACCTGACCGACCGGTATATGTACTTGGCCAACCAGGCTCTGGTCGCCGCCAGGAAGCATGATCCGACCGCATTGGTGACCGCGTATGCCTACGCCTCGGTCTTGCAGCCGCCGCGCAGGCAACGCTTGCAGGAAGGCATCGTCTTACAGTTCGTTCCCAGGTACAATGAACCCTTCGATCGCACGGAGGCCATCTACCAGGGCTGGCAGGACATGGGATGTCGGACGATGTTATTCCGACCAAACGACTGCTGCTCCGATTTCGGACTTCCCATGGGATTCGAGCAACGCTTGTTCGAACACCAACAACTGGCCATCCGGTACGGCGCTCTGGGCATGGACCACGATTGCTGTTACGGCTTCTGGACGGGTATTTCGAGTCTTGCCTACTATGTCCTGAGCCGTGCACATATCGATCCAGGCAAGGATTTCACCTACTGGGAGAACCACTACGCCGACGCATTCGGCGCCGCAAAGCAAGACGTCAAGGCCTTCCACCGGCATTGGCGAAACAAGTTCGATACCGTGATCTTGCCCGCAGATCGGAAGGCGCAGAATATCGTCGATGGCATTCCGGAGGGGAGAGGATTCCTGCGCTGGTCAGGGCAGGATACAATGGCGGCGTCGATTCATGAATTCTACAGCGATCGCGATTTCGATGTCACTGATGCCATGCTGGGGCAGGCACGCGAACACGTCGCGAACGATCCAGTGCGTGGGAGGCTGGTTGACCGCCTGATACTGGCCAACCGGCACAGTCGATTGACCTTTGAGGTGCTGAGAGCTGTTGCAATCTCCGACATGGTGGAGGCCACGTTAAAAGCCGACAGACTTATGAACTTCAGAATCGCTCACCAAGACGATCTTTGTATGAACTGGCATCACCTTTTTCGTTTGCATGCCGGCACCTGCGGTGTGGACGTCGCCGGATTGGACGCCACCTACGATGCCCTCACCCAGAAGGGCCAAAGCCTGACTGCCTTAGTGGACTCCGCCGAAAACCTAGCGAAAAATGGCGAATTTGAAGACGGCATGAAAGGCTGGAACCGGGGGCGTTGGCACGCCAATGTGAAGAAACGAAAGCTGCCATATTCCAAAGACGACGAAACCCGGATCTCAATGGATGACGCGTATGAAGGAAACCAGTGCCTCATGGTCCAGGTCAAACCCGAGAACCGGGAGTATGTCTATGGCATCAATCAAGCGGTCGGACCGTTGAAACCCAGGATCGCTTATCTGTTTCGATTCGCCTGGAAACGGCGCACCACCGGTTCCTTGCAGGACATTCAGAGCCTGAAATGGCCGAGGTTTCGCTTGACATTCATGGATGAAGACAATCGGCCAACCGATTATGAAACGATCCGGTCTCCTCGCCTTTGGGGCAGTGCCGGTAATACGAAGACGAATACCGAGTGGATCCAGGTGTCCAAACTCATCCGCCTCAGCTCCGAATCGCGGATCCGTTGGGTGGATATCACCTTTCACTTCTCAAGCCGGAGCATAAACATGATTGACAAGGTCGAATGGCTGGCACTGACTCCCTGACTGGAAAAGAGATCGAAAGAAATGACAATATTAAATCTGGAAAGAAATAGGTGTAACAGAAGTTTTTATCCTTATGCGGAAGCGTCGCGATGGCTCGCGTGCGTTCTCGTCCTGGTCGGCTGCTTGAGTGAAGCGACAGCCGCTGTCCCAGAGCGCGCCCGTAAGGACCCACGCTATGCGCTCGGATACGTGGTCGTAACGCACTATCCCGGTGTGCGCGGTGATGGCACGGGCGATTCGACCGCCGGTATTCAGTCTGCGATCAACGACGCGTATGTAAATCGAATGGCCGTGCTCTTCCCGCCCGGGGAGTACATGATCAGCGATACGCTCAAATGCTACGAATGGAACTTCTGGCATGCGAATCACCCGAAGGGCCCCAGGGCCAGGAACCCCGATCGCCGCAACCACGTCCTAATCGGGTCGACAGTTGGTCGGGCCCGGCCACGAATCTTGCTTCGGGCGGACAGCCGTTTATTCTCGGATCCGGAGCGGCCGCGTCCGATGATCGCATATCGCGTGTTTAGCGCGCGCAACGCCCGTGGGACCGATCCGATTGAGCCCGATGACCCGCTGCTTGGCGTTCCACCCAACTTCGTGGATCAGCCAAACGTTCTTTTTCACTCTGAACTGCGCGGCATCGATTTCGACTGCAATGGGAATCCCGGGGCGGTGGGCGTGGCCTTCCGCGCCGCTCAGGAGTCGTCCATCGAGAACGTCCGGGTGATTGCCACCGGGGCCGAGGCCGGATTCCGTGGCATTCCGGGACGCAATGGCGGTGCCGCCAACATCGAGGTCGTGGGGGGACGCTACGGCCTGGACCTCATCGACGGCGGGCTAGCCGGGACCATTGCCGTGGGGGCGCGTCTCATCAACCAGACCGAGGAGGCCATCCGGAACCGGGATTTCTGTCCGCTGACCGTTGTCGGTTTCCGGATTACCAAGGAACGCGGGCCTGTCACACGCTTGGGGGAGATGTATCCCAATACGGCTGTGGGAACTCTATGCCTGATTGATGGTACGATAGAGCTGAAAGAGGGAGGCTTGGCCATCGATAACCGGGACGCCACCAGAACACTGTACATCCGCAATGTATACGTACGCGGTAGCACGGACCTGATCCACAGCGGCACGCAGCCCCCAATCCGAGCGGCGGCCAGCTGGAATCGCATCCGGGAATACGCCTATACCGACCAGCGCTTCGCAGACAGGAAGCCGCCGTACCAAGCCGGCTCACGACGATTCCGCATGTGGAGTCTGATCGACGGCAGGAAGAGCCTCACCCCGGAACCGGTTTCTGTAGTTATTAGCCCGAGCGCGGCTCCGCCAGAGGGCCTTGTCGGACGGCATCTCTGGGAGACGCTGCCCGTATGCGAAGGAGAGCAGGATGGGATCGTTGTAGTCGCCCGACCGTCCTACGATGCCGTTCCTGGTGACGGAAAGGACGATCGGGCCGCCATCCAGACGGCTATTGACGACGCCGAAAAGGACGGGCACGGGCTTGTGTTCCTTCCCGGCGGCACGTACGAGATCGGGGGGACACTGCAGTTGCGGAGCCGTACGCGGTTGTTCGGAGTAAGTCGACGCGTATCGACCATCGGCGTGCACCAGTCATGGCAGCCTACAGAGGGTGAAGCGGTGATGATCCGCACCGTCGATGACCCGGATGCCCGGACCACGTTGGCGTTCCTGACATTGGCGGCGCGCACGGCCGGTGGCGGATTCGACACCCACGGGGCGCACGTGTACGATCGCTTCAATCACTTGCACTGGCGTGCCGGCCGCCATTCCCTGATCCTCGCCGTCGGACTTCAGAAGGAATGGGTGCGGCAAGCGTGGGCGAATCCGCATGATTACGTGAAAGTCACGGACGGCGGGGGCGGACGGTTCTACTTTCTGGCTCCGTCCTGGCGCCGGTTTGGGTTGCATCCGGAATCGAGGGCCCTACGCGTCGTCGGTACGGATGAGCCTCTCTCGATCTACGGGATCAACCTGGAATTCGTGATCTTGACGCCCAAAGCCGCCCCCCGCTCGAACATCGAGATGGTCGATGCGAGCAACGTTCGGATTTACAGCATCAAGCGCGAGATGGCGACCCCAACTCTCATCCTGCGCAACTGCCGCAACATCGCAATGTTCGGTCACGGGCGGCAGTGCAGCGCCCCCTTCCCCGGTTCCGGCGGCCACCTCCAGATCGACGCCGCGAGCAACGGGGTGACCATCGCTCCCGTGGTCTTCGACTTGTGCCACAAACCGACGGGCGAACCCACGCTGCGCGAAGAACGCAAGAACGGCCCGCCGTTGGAGATCGTCTACCCCGAAGGTCTTTCGGTCTACAAACGCAGCGAATTGGATGATACGGCAATGTGGAGGAACGACAAATGAGAGAACGGAAAGAAGATGGAGACGGCGTGAAGGCAGGCTTTTCGACGTATGTGACACCAGTCATTATATGAGTAAACTGCCCATTTGGTGGGAATTTATTTGCCATTCTTCAATGTATCGAGCAGTATTGGACATTATTAACCTTTTAACATGCAGGAGTACCGATTGTGAAGTTAAATGGTAAATACCGGCTTATGCTTCTATCATTGATTCTTCTTACATTGGGTTTCCCGGAGGCTGCGATCACAGCGCCGGTACAACTCTGGCAGACGGTGGAGATCACGATGCAGGCAAAGGATCGCTACGAATCGCCCTGGACCGATGTCCAGGTTTGGGTGGACCTTGAAGGGCCCGGTTTCTCCGAGCGATGCTACGGGTTTTGGGATGGAGATAATACGTTCCGCGTTCGGGTGCAGGCGACGGCGCCGGGCACATGGACGTGGCGAAGCGGCGCTGCGCCCGAAGATGCAGGCCTTGCCGGCAAGAGCGGCTCTTTTGAAGCGCAGTCGTGGACTGACGCCGAAAAGCGAGCGAATCCGAACCGTCGTGGACAGATCCGCACGGCTGAAGGCGGCCGCTATTTCGCGTACGCCGACGGTACACCGTGTTTCCTGCTGGCTGATACTCTGTGGGCAGGGAACACGGCCCGTTGTGGCATGGGCGACCACGAGGACGGGCCGTTCTTTCAGTATCTCGCTGATCGTCGCGAGAAGGGCTTCACTGCAATCCTGATGCAGGCGATTCACGGCTATGGCGATTATCCCAATGGCCAGGCCCATCGAAATGAGGGCGGCTACGCATTCCTCGACCGCGACGCCGCCAGGCTCAACCCCGCGTATTTCCAGGCACTCGATCAGCGAATGCAGGCGATTTCCGATCTGGGCTTCGTGACGGCCATCCCGGCGATGTGGTGGGGCAAGACGAAGCAGTGCGTCTTTACGCCGGAGGAGGCTCGCCACATCACTGTCTATCTTGCCGCCCGCTACGGTACGTTCAATTCTCTCTGGTGCCTCTCCGGTGAGTATCAGTACACCTTCCGCGATTGCGACTGGAAGCCGAACGATTTCAACGCAATCGGTGCAGCGGTCCAACGTCACAACCCATGGCACCATCCGCTCTCGATCCACCCCAGCGGCGGTACGGGCTGGGCGCCGCCGCACAACGTGCAGTCGTCACGCCCGTTCCATGGCGAGTCGTGGCTCGACCACCATTGGCTGCAAACCGGCCAGAGCATCAATCGCATGTTCAACATCGTGACAAGGTTGGCCGAGAATCGCGCCATGGAACCGACCTTGCCGATCTTCTGCTCCGAGGCCTACTACGAACAGGCCACCGATCCGGAGTCCGCGTACCATTCGCGATGGCAGGTTTGGACGGCTTATCTCAACGGCGTTGCAGGGTTTGGCTATGGCGCGCAGGGCCTCTGGCAGTTCCTCGATCCCCGGGATCCGAAAGGTGAGCCCGGCAAGATGACCCGGCATCCGCCGGTGCCGTGGCGGGAGGCCATCTGTTTGCCCGGCTCGGCGCAGGTCGGTAACGCCCGCAAGCTGCTCACCACTTTTGACTGGCAGACCCTCGAACCCTACCGTAACGAGCTGCGCATCGACGGCAAGCCCAATTGGCAACCCAATGCGAAGGACCTGACGCCGCCCCACGCCGCTCACCTGGATCGGTCAACCTGGATCGTGTACGTCCCACGCGGCAATGCCAAGCGCAAGATCTCCCTGCCGATCAACACCGCACGACAGACAATGCAAGCACGATGGTATGATCCACGTACGGGTGTCAAAATGGCCGCAAGACCCGATATCCGAAAGGACGGAAGTCTTCCCGGCCGACCGGCCCCTTCCGGTGAGGACTGGGTCTTTGTTCTGGAGCTAGAGCATGATTGAAAGACCCATAGGCCTTGTGGTCATGCGTACCATCACGCTGGCCAACTCGAGAGAACCCTGGTTCTCTTGATAGTACATGGTGCCCATGCTTTGCTCATCCGAATACAAATTTGCTTCAAGGCAAAGAATAGATAGCAATGTCTGATCGAATAGGCAAAATCAAAGCTTGCGGAGACATTTCGATGACAAGACTTGTGCGTCGCAGTAACCGGCGCCAGAAATGAGAGTTGGATTCCTGCAACCGACTTGCAGGAGCAGGCTGCAAACCGCCGTAAGCAGCTGTGGTCAAGCGCTATCTTTTCCGTAGCGCTCACGACCATGCTGTGAAGAAGCATCAGGTGTGGATCAAGAAGACGGACACAAGTCAACATAAGTCCAATAATGTCAAATATTAATCTTTTAACCAGAAATACTTACAAACTGGGGTACAGGACTTGTTGGACGATTACCCTTCCACTTTCTTTCTCGGAGCACTGTCCTTAAAGCTTACTATGCAAAGCCTTTACAGACAGCATTTACGGATCTTTTTGCGTTTCAAAAGAGGTATCGGTTTATCTTCAAAAAGTCGGTTTTGTCGGCCTGCCCAGCGAGCCGCGGAATGGGCCAACCACAAGCTGCTCATCTTAAGGGTAGTCAAATGTTAGTTTCATCACAGCAAGAAAGCTAATCGAATAGACCTGGATTATCGGTTATGGCAATCAGATCAATGTGCATAGATTCCCTCGGTGCGAGTTTCATGACGTGTTCGCCCTCGGCTAGCTCAAATCCCTGGAGACAGATAAGTGACATCTGGCTGTTGTGAGCAATCATGGACCATCTCCACGACGCGGCAATCCGCAATTGTGCTCTGTCGAATGGCCCGTTGTCTATGCCGAAATACAACGAATCGTGAGAGTTGAGCGGCTCGTCCGACTTGACGCGAAGAAGCAGGAAATATTCGCTGGTTTTTGGGATTTTGAATCGGTACTCGACGGGATTCTTCCCGGCAGGACCACTCAGTAGGAGGCACCTGTTTTTTGATGCCTCGGAATTGGTAACAATGTCGTAAGCTTTTTTGTTATCAGGTGCTTCCACTTCGATGTAGGTTACCCAAGTGTCTTTACTTGTGGGTTTGATTTCTGGGATCACATCGGTCTTGGCATAAACTATTACCGGTCGGGAATAGCCACTTTCCAGCCTGAAGAGAAAGGCTCCCCGGTATAGCGTCTTTTCGGTCATTTTCTCGGGACGAAGCGTCACAGTGAAGGTTCTCGTAGTGTCCGATGTCAGAATGCCGGCTTTCGGAGCGACACTGAACCAATCGAAAGCATCGTTCTTGGCTATCCGATAACGGCTTGAGAACGACTCACCTCGGACCGTCACCGAGACAGTCCTGGGCCGGGCCGATTCAACGTCCGATGCGGAAAATATCAACTGGTACTGATCAAGCGTTACCGGGATCGGGCGTATTGGTAAAACCAAGTCCGATCCTAATGGAATGGCTCCCATGTCGGGCCGACCATTGGCACTGGGGGCAAAGTTGTCGATGGCTACTCCACAACCTACTCCTTCCGATGTCCGGCGAAGGGAGAATAGACCAGCGTCGGCGTCAACGAAATCAGGCCTTCCGACGATCCCATGTGCCTCATCGCCCGGCTGTCCTGTAGACAACAGGTTGTAGTCGCATTCCGATTGGGGACTTCTCTGACGTCCGGCAATAGCGCTTCTGCCGGCAAAGACGTTGTTCTTCGCCACGATGCGGAGGTTGTGGGGAAGATTCAGATCGCGTGAAGTACCATGGCAGGTGTTGTTGAAGATGAAAGATACGGCACTGGGACCATTGGCGCGTGATGAGGTCTTGATAGTCTGACCGGCCAAGCCTTGCTCGTCGCCCATATTCACCAGAAGATTGCGAAACACGTATGACGGACCCGACATGCAACCTTGGATGCTTACGCCGCAGAGGCAGCCCTCGAACTTGTTGAGGAAGACTCGCACGTTTGTCTGGCCACCGTCGATTTCGAGCGCATCATCATTGGCATAGCATATCATGTTGCCGTAAACATCGCCGTCCCGGTTGAAGCCGCCATCGAGATGGAAGTTCCCCGCGCCCTCGACCGCGTCGTTCCAGCGATGTTCGTCACTGCCGATGAAGTCATTATATCGCAAAACAGTTGACCTGGATTTGTCCATACCCACGGCCTGCGGTCCGGACGGGTGTGAGTAATACCATGAATTTGCGGTACTCACCGGGTCGTGGATATAGCATCGCTCTACCACGGTTCCGACGCTCTTGCTAACGAGAATCGCGCTATCCCAGTTGATTGCGCGACCGTCTTCGGTGTAGTACTTGCCGTCACGGTCAAAACGTTGCGTACCGATACGGCCCCAGCCAGCGATATCACAGTTCACGACTCTTACGTTTTCGCACCTGATGATGCTGATGGCCTCTTTCAAGCCGCCGCGTAAGGTAAGGTCTTCAAGCAAGACATACTTGGCCTTGAATAACTCAATTAACGGACCCTTGCGGTCATTCCGTAACACGAATCCCTTCTTAGCGGTTATTTTGATCCAGCCCTGGGGAGAGCCGGATTCCTGTACGTTGAGTCGTCCCGTGAAAGTTTCATCATCAAGAATGATGGTTTTACTTACAGGGATCCGGCTGCTCCAGGTGCGAAATTCCTGCTGAGCCAGTACGTCTCTGTTCGCGGCTGTTATTCTCAACTCGTACAGTGTGTCTTCGTCCAGATCTACAATACTGCCTCTGTACATGCCATCTTCTTTAACGTACACGGGCGGATAAGCTTTGAGCCAAGAAACGCCCTTTCTGCGATAGTCCACGGACAGGCCATCTCGGGCACGACTCTTGAAGTAGAATGAACACGCATTGAACAGAGGAACGATCTCAAATGGCGCGACGTTCAATCTCACATTACCTCCGGCCGCTCGGTTCTTGATAAGATTTTGCTCTTGTTGCGTCAGCCGTTCGGCGAATCTGACATACTCGTAAGTGATCTGTTCCTGATTGCCGATGGCATAGAGACACGTCTCGATAGCCGCAGATCCTTTCCAACCAAACCGGCTGCGCATGTCAAGGGCGTAGAGACCGGGTCTGTCTATCTCAATTGCCACCCGCTTGTCATATGGTTCCTTGCGAATGAGTTTGACCGTCCCGCGGTCAGACACGGACGAAACTTTGACAACGAAGAAGGGCATCTCGTCGAGGTCTATAGAAAACGTCTTGCTGACAGTAATCCAGGATGGGGATTCCCGCCCATCCTCCAGGTGCAGTTTTCCTGTGTCCATTGAGACCTTGCCTGGAGTCGATGTGAAGCGAGTCCAACCACCGTCTGAGAAATCGTCAACTACTCCGGCGTGACCGGTTGCGACTGACAGTGCCCAAGGTATGATTGTAAGGAAAAGGATCTTATGCATGCCTTGTGTCTCCAAAGGAACGATTCATTCATAATTCGGTTGAATAAAATATCGATCAAACTCGGGGGGAACTTCGTGTATAATCATCGATCATTCACCATCTATGTGCCAAGATAAGACCAGTCTCATCGAGTTTCCGAAGAAGATCCCGGTTCTTCCTGGCAAGCTCTTTCAGTCTCCTCTTCTTGTAGGGCCTAATCTCAGCAACCTCCAAAACAACTCCTGCAAGCTCCGCAACCTGCTCATTGGGTGATGCTGTCAGCTTTCGCAGACGTGACATGTTCTTGTCGGAGATGTGTGACTGGCGTAAGTAGTTAAAGATCTCGTCTTTCTGTTCAATTTCTTCCCGTTTTTCTTTGGGCAAAAGCGCACACTTTTTACAAACATGTATTCGGTGGCCTTTTCCGGAGAAAGCCTCGTTTGGCTTTCGGCTGCCACATATTCTACAATAATGCCCGCGGCGCTTGTTCATGATCTTTTCGGGATAATTATACAAGATTACGCTATTCATTTTGTGTATCCCAAAGATGAATTTCAAGAGAAAAAGCACCATCTCTCGTCGACAAACACATAAGTCGAATCCTTTCCAGATAGCCATCCCAATTGACAAGTTATCTGAACAGCCCTTCGACTTCACGATGCATTATCTTTGACACCGTGAACCTGCCTAGGCCCAAGGATCTGATGACTTCGCTTCAGGCAGAACCCAAATCCCTTCAAACGCACTCCACGCCCGAAAAGCTGAATAATTCGTCAAAATCGTTGAATTAAAACTGTATAATACCTTATCATGAAGGCCGGAGTATGAAAGGGAACTGTTTATGCCATCAAATGGGAAATGTCAGATGGACACCTTGAACATGAAAATATACAGGAGATATCAGATGTTGAAGTCAAATAGGAAATCCCGGATGAAGCTTGTCAAAGTCACATTGCCATAATCCTGCAACAAGAAGGAGCAAACATGAATTCTGTAAGTAACTTATGCGGCAAAAACATATGGCACAGTCTGCTGATGTTCATCAGCATCTCAATGTTCTCCCAACAAGCTCTGGGACAGATAAGCATCAAGGACCGCTACTGGCAGTACCAGGGAAAACCTGTACTGTTCGTCAGCGGTTCGGGCCACGGGCATAATCCGTTTATCGATCACCTGATGACGACAACGAAGGACGGCAGGGATATAAGTACTGAAGCGGAGGTCATTGCCCACATGGATGAAATGGTAGGAGTTGGCGGAAATTACCTTCGCTGCGTCCTGAATCCGGGTATGGCTCATGGTATTCAGGGATTTCGCTTCTGCGCAAAATCGGGTGAAAAGGATGATTTGAATACCATGACGGGAGCCTTCTGGTCGCGTCTGGAACTGTTCATTTCCGAAGCTGAGAAACGCAATGTTGTCGTACAGCTTGAAATATGGGACCGTTTTGATCTCATCGACGGCAGTTGGCAGTCCTGGCCTGTCAGCCCCTTTAATCCGAAAAACAACAGGAACTATACGTCAGCACAGTCCGGTTTGCAAACCTCATACAAATCGTTCAAGCAGCATCCCTTTCTGAAGGGCGTACCGGGCCATCCGGATTACGAATCCGCATCCGCCTCCAGGAAAGCACAATACGACGTCGTCCGTGGTTTTCAGGAAAAGTTCATCGACAAACTGATATCCATAACTTTTAAATACGACAACGTACTGTATTGCATGAATAACGAAACCCATGAACATCCGGCCTGGGGCAAGTACTGGATCAAATACATTCGAAATATAGCCGACAGCCGGGGCAAAAAGATCCTGCTCACAGATATGTTCCTGAGCATAAATGCGGACAAAGTCAGGAATATCTATAACAGCGATGTATACGACTATGTTGATATATCGCAAGTAAATGGAAACGCGCCCGGGGAAAACCACTGGAACCAGGTGAAAGGTATGATTGATGCCGCCAGGGACGTGAATAAACTCCTACACATGACGAAAATGTACGGAGCAGACACGGCTCCTGGTAACTGGGAAGGAAATACCGACAACGTAATTGGAGAAATGTGGCGAGGTCTGATTGCCGGCGTGGCATGCGCCAGGTTTCACCGTCCACCCTGGGGGCTGGGCCTTACAGCCCAGGCGAAATCCTGTATTGCTGCAATCCGTAAGATCGAGAGCAAGGTGAAATTCTGGGACGTTGAATCCCGCCGGGATTTGTTGAAGAACCGGGAATCGGATGAAGCCTACTTGGCCGCCAAACCCGGTCAAGCCTATATCCTCTATTTTACTGCCGGCGGCAGCGGCTCTGTTGGACTTGACCTGACTGACTATACCAATAAAGATTTTGATCTCAGCTGGGTTAATATTGGCAGCGGTGAATGGGGAGCAACCGCAACAGTATCCGGAGGCAGTACGGTCACCATCAACAGGCCGGGTTCCGGCCACTGGGCCGCAGCCATTGTCCGCTAAAGCGAGCCTGCAGGCATAAAACAAACAGGTCGTTCAGGTTATGTGAATGCATCCCCAAGTCAAATTTCAGATAGCATTCATAGTAGATGATCAATTGGAAGTAAGCGACAGGAATTGGTCTTGCCTCAATTATCTCCGGACTATCACGGAGAAAGATGGTACAACCGGATGTCGTCCAGTAATATTGTACTGGAACGGTACAGATTGTCTGCCGCTGTGTACATTACCGGTTTTCATAGATGCTCCGGTGACGTACCCCATTGTCGAGCCGTTTGTGTTCTGATTGTCGAATCCGTCTATCCACGCCACATACACGAGATTGCTGCCGGGCTCACCGGTTGGAATATCATTGTAGGACTCGAAATCTTCAACGATGAGGTACTCAGCTATCAAGAAGCTCCAGATACTTCCCGTACTTACCGAGCCGTCCGTGCCGATCTCGTCGATACGCCAATAGTAGGTACCGATGCCACAAGGCAGCCCTTCAGGGATGCTGTAAATAGTTCCGGCCTGACGACCACGAAACGCCTCATTAACTCATTGTAGTTGTGGAATCGGCAGTCATACTTGTTACAGTCATCCGGACGTTTTGCAATTATTTTTGCCCTTACAAGCCTTGCTTTGATTTCGGCTTGTATATTGATTTCAGTGCCTTTCTGAATCAGCAATCCTGCTATATTCTCCGTTCCGTGTGAAATAGTGTAATCAAGTCAAAAGTAAGGATTACTTCATAAACATCTGGACTGGTCCAGGCCGACGAATTAGTCTAATAGTATGTGGACAGTGCTTTTGTACGTCGAATATTTGAGGAGCGATTGCAATGAGAACTGTAATTCTGTTCATAGTCACATCAGTTTTTCTCACGGTTCAGCTGCCAGTGGAGGCGAAAGAAAAAGTATCAGAAGATGCATATTTCCCGGTGCCGGAATCGCAAGGCGGCTGGCGAAAACTGGACAAACCAGATGAGATCAGAAGAATCGGCGGCATGGATCCCGGCCGGCTCTCGGAATTGAAAGATTGGCTCATGGCCTCCGACAAACGCAACTTTGCAGCAGTGGTTATCCGTAACGGATACATAGTGCTGGAGGTCGAGCGGGCTAATAGCAGTAAAACCGATGCACGCAGAGTTGCCTCCGTCTCGAAGGCCATCTGCGCGACCGTTCTGGCAATTGCATCCGAGCAAAGCCAGCGAGGCAAAACGCCACATAAAATGGCTTTCGACGATCCGGCTTTCGACTTCATTCCGTGGGCCAAACCGCTCAGTGATCCTCGTAAGCCGAAGATCACAGTTAAGCAACTGCTCAATCATACGTCGGGTATCTGTCCCGAGGCAACCGGCGCGCGAAACAGAGGGACGTGGCAGTATATCCTGGGCCACAGCGGCGACGAGCGAACGGCGAAACTTGCATTTGATCCGGGAGCGGCCTGCGGTTACTCGACGCATGCTTTAGCTCACGCGGCGCTGGTCTGCGAGTATGTAACGGGAAGACCCTATGACAAGTTCGCTGTCGAGGCACTCTTCAAGCCGCTTGGGTGCGAACATTGGTGGTTCCAATTTTTCGACGGAGGTGAAGAAATCGGCCGGCATCCGTCGCATGGCATGGGTATGCCGGCTCGCGATTTGGCTCGTATTGCTTATTGCATGCTCCGAAACGGCAAGTGGAATGATAAACAGGTTATTCCGAAGTGGTTTGTCGAACAGACCGCAGCTCCCACGCACGACGTCAGGACGCCGGAGATGAGATGGAAACTCAATCCCAGAACTTTCTCACACGGCTGGGAGCTGCCCGCCAATCTGACCGGCGACAATACGGAGGGACGAACCGGCGCAGGAATACCGCAAGACGCACGCTACAAGCCCGGCTCCGGCGGCCAACTCATCGCCTTTGTTCCCAGCCTTGATCTGGTCATCACCCGCCAAACGGGCAGCAGTGGGAACTGGCAATTCGCCGAGTATCTGCGACGTGCCTGTGCGGCTGTGCTTACCGATTAAACTGTATGGAGGTAGACATATGAATTCAATAGATACATTAATCCGCTGCCAGTTACATACGATAGTGATTGTCTGCTATTGTGTCCTGAACATGTACGCCGGTGAGGATCAGGGCGTTTCATTTCCAGTGACAAGGCCAGAACAAGTCGGAATGAATCAGGCCAAATTGGAGGATGCTAAACGCTATGCACGGTCCGCCGGCGGTTCTGGGATGATCGTGCGACACGGCCGGGTCGTGTCACGCTGGGGCGACCAGAAAAAGCGCTACGACATCAAATCGGCGACGAAGTCGTTTGGCGCAACCATGCTTGGTGTCGCAATTCAGGACGGCAAGATCGCGCTCGATGCCCCCGCGCGGCGATACCACCCAACTCTTGGTGTTCCACCTCAGAGCAATACGAAAACGGAATGGTTGGATGAAATTACAATCCGGCATCTCGCCACGCAGACGGCCGGTTTCGAGAAGCCAGGGGGTTACGAAAAGCTCCTGTTCAAACCCGGCACGCAATGGCACTACAGTGACGGCGGACCCAATTGGCTGGCCGAGTGCATCACGCTCCAATACCGACGGGACCTGGAAGATCTCATGTTCGAGCGCGTGTTCACGCCGCTGGGCATCACACGCGACGACTTGCGCTGGCGAAAGAACCAGTATCGTAAGCATGAAATCGATGGGATTCCCCGGCGCGAGTTTGGCGCGGGCATCCATGCCAATGTCGAGGCGTTGGCGCGTCTCGGATATCTCTATTTGCACAACGGAGGCTGGAAAAACCAACAGATCCTTCCCAAGAAGTTCGTAGAGATGGCCAGCCGGCCCATAGAGTCGGTCGTCGGCCTGCCGGAATGGTCCGACAAGTATGGCAACGCCTCGGACCATTACAGCCTGCTCTGGTGGAACAATGCCGACGGCACGCTGGAGGATATTCCTCGTGACGCCTATTGGGCGTGGGGATTGTATGACAGTCTGATTGTGGTCATCCCTTCGCTCGATTTGGTCGTCGTCCGCGGGGGTGAACGAGGTAAGCGGTTGCCGCGGGAAGACGGGGCCGACCATTATGAAGTGCTTGGGCCGTTACTGAGGCCTGTCGTCGCGGCAGTGCTTCCGCCTCGTGTGAAGAACGATAAAGACGAGAACGAGGCCGGCTTCGTTTCATTATTCGACGGCGGGACCTTCGACCATTGGCAGAATCCGACCAGTCGTTGGTCAATCCAGGACGGGCGAATGGTCTTTTCGGGCGAGGTCGAGAGCGGTGGATTGAAACGCGAGGACCACAAGCTGATGTCCGTCAAGCAGTATAAGGACTTCATCCTTCGCTTCGAATTCAAGATTGGCAAACGAACTAACAGCGGCGTGGCTGTTCGTGCCCCCCTCGAAGGCGACGCGGCGTTCATTGCCATGGAGATCCAGATCATCGATAACCACTACTGGAAGGGCCTGAAGTCCTGGCAGAGACACGGCTCCATCTACGGTGTTGTGGCGGCCAGGACCGGACATCTAAAGCAGCCGGGGCAGTGGAACGCCCAGGAAATCCTCTGCCAGGGGAACCATATCAAAGTAACCCTCAACGGTGCCGTAATCGTCGACGTCGACGTCAGGGATCTTCCCGACAAAACTCTCGATGGAAAGGACCATCCGGGGCTCAAACGCACCAGAGGACACATCGGATTCCTGCCTCATACGAGAAGTTCCGAATATCGAAACGTCCGTATCAAGGAGTTGTGAACGATGGAGCTAAATAGTCATCTGTTGCAAACGCTAAAGCCAGGAATGTCCTTTACCAAGCTTTTTCTTTCGTGGTATCTCATGTTCCTGATTGCTTGTACTTCTGACCAGAATCGGGCAGAAGAGGTCCAGCTCAAGGGCTCCGGGGCACAAAATCAACCGTTGTCTAAGCTGAAAGTCAGTGACAATGGCCGACGTTTTGTGACAGAGGACGGCTCCGCATTCATTTGGATTGGTGACACGAGCTGGCATATCCACGCCATGACTACCGAGGAAATGGATGAATACATATCGATCCGCAAGGCACAGGGGTTTACAATCATTCAATGTGCTGTGGGTTTTCCGGCCGATCGTAAGGATCGGATTAACGCTTACGGACATCACGCGTTTGGCGGGCTCAAACACCGAGATATCGGCAGGCCAAATGAATCCTACTGGAAGACAATCGATCTGTGGTTCAAGAAGCTCGAAGACGCCAGACTGTATGCTGCTGTTGTGTCCTTTTGGGGTGATCGCACAAATTTGGGGCACTACTCAAAGGACGAAATCTACTCATATTTCAAGTGGCTGGGGTGCCGATACAGAAATCAGGACAATATTGTATGGCTTACCCTGGGCGAAGGTACCGATTGGCGCTGCGACCGAAATAAGGTTTTAGCAGCAGTGCGGGGTTTAAGAGACGGAGATACAGGGAACAAACTGGTTTCTATTCATTCTATTTGGGGCAACAGCACTACTACTCAGGGATATCATAGCCATGTGGATTTCAATAACTGGCAAACGAGTCAATGGGGTTGGCCTACGGAGCTTCCTATCAATGACCCGGCCTATCGTCAGCAGCGCGACAAGATAATGGCGGGAAACTGGACCGTCTGGGAGGCTATTGAGGCCGATTACCAACGTCAGCCAGCCAAACCGGTGATTGATGCTGAAGCATGGTATGAAGGTTCCGGTCCCATAGGTGATCCCAAGGCAATCTTTCGAAATGGAGGAGCTAGAGCCTATCACGTGCGCCGCCGGGCGTATTTCACTGTATTTGCCGGTGCGGCAGGTCACACCTATGGGGCACAAGGCGTCTGGGATAAGAAAATAAACTCCACAAAGACCTGGCGAAGCGCATTGGAATTGCCCGGGGCCAGACAAATCGGATATTTTGGCCGGTTGCTCGGTTCGCGGCCGGTTCTGACTCGAATCCCGGACCAGAACTTGATTGTTCGTGGTCAATCGGATGACTATGACAGCCACGCGCAGGCTGTACGTGGTTCTGATGGCAGCTACGCCTTCATCTATATAGCAGACGGCCATGATATCTCTGTCGATCTTACCAAGTTGTCACATAAGAGGATCAAGGCCACATGGTTTAATCCAAGAGATGGACGATATGCAAACCTGGGTGAATTTCAAAGCATACGAAGCCAGACTTTTGATCCACCGGGCATTGCCCGCATTGGCAATGATTGGGTTCTCGTCCTTGATGCGTTATGTCAAACCAGCGCTGATGCTGGCTCGGATGAACAAGATACAAACAACATTAACATCGCAGGAGTTAGTGGCAGTTTCCCCTTTGCGCGGATGAAGCCTGAACAAGTCGGTATGGACAGGGGCAAACTTGAGGTAGCCAGGCAGTACGCATTGACGGGTAGTGGATCAGGTTGCATAATCCGGGGCGGTCACCTCGTCATGACCTGGGGTGATCAGAAGCAGAAATATGACATCTATTCATCCACAAAGGCAATCAGCATTACTGCTCTGGGATTGGCAATGATGGATGGCAAGGTCAAACTGAACGACAAAGCGAGGAAACATCTACCGACCGTCGGCACTCCCCCCGAAAACAATGCCGCAACCGGCTGGCTGGATGAGTTGACTCTGTGGCATCTGGCTACTCAAACCGGCGGCTTCGAAAAGACCAGAGGTTGGTGTCGTCAGGTCAACAGGCCCGGTACAAGCTGGATGTACAGCGACGGCGGGCCAAACTGGTTAGCGGATTGTCTGACTTCTCGCTACGGCAGAGACTTGCTTGAAGTGATGAACGAGCGTGTCTTCCAGCCATTGGGAATCACTGTCGGTGATAGACCGCGCGGCGGCGATCACGACCTTCACTGGGGCTTCAACAATCTGGATCGGCCCCGCCAACTCAATGGCATCAACCGCCGTCCATTCGGAGCGGGTATCCATTGTAACGTGCAGACGATGGCTAAGATCGGCTACCTTTACCTGAGACGCGGGAAATGGCGGGGCAGGCAGATTATCCCTGAGAATTTCGTCAACCTAGCGACAAATCGGGCAGAAGGGATCGACAAGCTGCCAGTCAAAGATGGTTTGCTTTGGTCGGCCGGGTCCTCTCGGCACTACGGTCTGATGTGGTGGAACAACAATGATGGTGCAATCAAAGGTGTTCCTACTGATGCATTCTGGTCATGGGGTTTGAAGGAAAGCTTTATCATCGTCGTTCCCAGCTTGGATATTGTTGCTGTCCGAGCCGGAGGCTATTGGGCGCCGCGCAACGATCCGAATCGAAAGGATGCGTATAACAACATTCTTAAACCATTCCTGCTGCCGATCTGTCAGTCAGTCGCATATCGAGGTCCCTACCCTCAGAGCGTATATATCCCACGCATGACGTTCAGCGACCTGATCCTCCACAAAGACGTTGTGGGAGCCGATTATGCCAGTGGGGACCAGTGGGCCGGAACCTGGGCGGATGATGGCCATTTGTACATGGGCTGGGGTGATGGCACCGGCTTCGGCCATCGGGGGAATTGGCGCGATCCGGCGACAGTATTCATGGGACTCGCACGGATCGAAGGAACGCCGCCCAATCACCGTGGCGTTAACGTGTGGGGAGGTTACAACCCGGAATCGCAAACTGGTGCGCTTTATGTGAACCGAGGTCAGCAACATCTAAACCTAAAGCCAGCCGATGGTCTGATTTGCCTCAATGGCACCATGTATTGGTATGCAGAAAGGAAGTCCGACGGACGCGTTGATTGTCAGTTGTTGACGTCGACCAACTACGGCCGGACCTGGAAAAATCATGATCGCTTTTTCGAGGAAAACGGGAAATTTGCCTTTACAGGGATTATTCAGTTCTGTCAGAACTACTCGGATGCTCCCGGTTATCTTGGTGATTATCTCTACATGTTCGACGGTGGAACTAAAGCAGAAAGCAATCCTCACTACTCAAGAACCGACATGTTGCTGGCGCGGATCCCGTTGGATGATTTATTGAACAGGCGAGCAGTTGAATTCTTTGATGGGATACCCGGCAATCCTTCGTGGACGTCTGACATCAGTCAGGCGAAAGCAGTATTCGAGGATGCACGCGGGGTGAATGCCCATGTCTCTTGCACGTATAGCAAGGCGCTGGATCGTTATTTGATGCTGACAATGCACTCGAATGAAGGATTCAAGAAGGGATTTGGGATTTTTGAAAGTGACAGGCCGTGGGGCCCATGGAGTACTGTCTACTACACGGATAATCTGGACAGCTTCGTTCCGGGCTTAACCAAATTGATCAACCTATCGCTGCCCTCCAAGTGGATATCAACGGACGGCAAGAGCATGTGGATGGTGTTCTCCGGTCGCCCCAGCGATCCTTTCTATAGCTTCAACCTCATCAAGCTGAAACTACAATTGACAGGTCTCTGACCATGAAAAGAATTCTCTCAGTTGTGATGCTGTTGTTTTGTGTCCGGACGCCGTTAGCCGCGGCTCCAGTTGCGGTGTGGACACGTTGGGAACACACTTTTATCAGCTCGAGTACCTATGACAATCCGCTGTTGGATGTCGTTCTGAGAGTGCAGTATACCAGTCCGAAAAATAAGACATACGCCTGTTATGGTTTCTGGGACGGCGATGACACTTACCGCATTCGCTTTATGTTCAACGAGATCGGGACCTGGACGTGGGAGACCCACTGTTCGGATACGAACAACCCTGGCCTGCACGCAGTCAAAGGCACTGTTGATGTGTGTGCTTATAAAGGTTCGATTTCCCTGTATTCGAAGGGTTATCTGCGAATCAGTGATAATCGTCGCTATCTCGTTCATGCCAGTGGATCACCGTTTCTGTGGATCGGTGATACGGCCTGGACGGCCTATATGTATGCCACCGATGCGGAATGGAGACAGTATATTGATGACAGAAGCCGCAAGAAAATCAATACCGTATTGATGAGCTGTTGCTGCATAACAAGGGATGGACGATCCAGTGATGCAAAGGGAGAGGTTTTCTTCCCCGAGCGTTCACCATTAAGAATAAACGCAGCAGCATGGAGGCATCTCGACCAGAAGGTTCAGTATGCCAACGATCGTGGTATCCTCGTGGTGATTACAGGTTTGTTAAATGGCAGGGTTGTGGGAAATGCTACAGTGCACGAGGTCGATGCGTTTGTGAAGATGCTCTGTGCGCGGCTCGCAGGTAATCATGTGATTCTATCACCGATGCAGGATTGGGGCACGTTTCATTGGGAGAATCACCATAGGTTCGGCACAACAATTAGAGAGGTTCTTCCCTTTCATCTTATCACGCAGCATGTGCGCAGAAGGCGTGATCGCAGGAGTAACAAGACACATCGTGGTTTAACAACTGGGGCGGCATGGACATTACACTTCCATCATGATAGCTATCTGGATTTCTCCGGATTGCAAACCGGTCACGGAGCTTCACTTGAAGATGGTAAACCACTTAGTGATAATCATACGATGAATCTGGCTGCTCAGGACCATATTCAATGGATCGATCAGGTGTATGCGGAAGAGCCTCATAAACCGGTGATTGTATTGGAGGGTATGTATGAGTTGAATGAAGATACCGAATATGTCGAGAACAGTCGGGCCATGGTCCGACGTCAGGGATATTGGTCTTTTCTGAATGGTGCCTGCGGATATACGTCTTCCTGTCATGCCATTTGGGGCTGGGGCAGGATAAATATAGGATGGACTGAGCCTCCAATAAAATGCCCTCCGGTTTCGCAAGGATTGAAATACGTTTACGCCACATACCTGATGCACATGGCCGATTTTTTCAACCGTATAGAGTGGTGGAAACTCGAACCTGACCATGAGCATCTGATAAATAACCAGGTTAACAACCACCGGCAGAGGATGCTATTGGCCAAATCTAATGACAACCGCCTGGCAGTCGCATACTTACCGGATAATAAAAGAATAGAGATAGATATGAGTGGGTTTTCATCCCCCATGAAAGCCACATGGTATCAAACCATTTCAGGAACGTATCAGAAGGTGCCGAATACGGTGGCGCACCGCGGCATCTATACCTTCTACAAGCCAGGTGGGTGGTACGATGCTCTATTAATTTTGGAAAAGGTTAAAGAGTAGGATGTAGCCCGATGCGGACCGTTCAGACATACTACGCCCATGAGCATGAATGTTGACAGATTCATCCTGATAAGGCGCAGACGATAAGTGGAACCATATGAAGATAGCCAACAAGACAGAGAGGAAGTAGTTGAAAACGGCAGTGATTTAAAGATAAAACACATGAGAATCCCACATATATTCAGTCTCAGTATGCTTGCTTACAGTACGTTTTTGCCGATGACGTGGGCGGTGGAAATGACTCTGCCTGTACTTAAGGAGGATTTCATCGCGCTCTTTAACGGCAAGGGCCTTAAGTGTTGGGAGGGTGATAACCTCTATGTCAATGAGAACACAGGAGATGTGTACTGGCGTTTGCGTGACAAAACGAGCTTCAGTGACAGCCGCTATGTCGGCCATAAATTCCAGGTACTGGACATAAATGAAGATGACAAGATAGATATCATACGTGAGGGATGTGGATACAAGATCATCAGTTATTGTGAGAAGCAAAGCGTCTCTGCAGTCAACTATGAGGATGAA
>Ga0272442_10002478_pt1 | contig 26708 bp, 37 predicted proteins | sample SSMForm2O_FD_200262 | JGI IMG/M metagenome (GOLD analysis project Ga0272442, IMG submission 200262) | Marine sediment archaeal communities from Little Sippewissett salt marsh, Falmouth, MA, United States - SSM-Form-2O | ecosystem: Environmental > Aquatic > Marine > Wetlands > Sediment ... | reverse complement strand
CCCGCGCACACTTTTTCACGGGTTTCTCCACCCAATTTAGGGTGGGAGGTTGCCAGGGTAAGCATGGGACGACGCGGACCAAAGCCGAAACCTACCGCCATGCTCAGGCTCGAGGGATCATGGCGCGCAAACGACCGCGGCGATGACCTTGCGGTGCCGCACGAGATCCCGACCGCGCCCGCGTGGTTGGTGGGTGATGCCCTGGCGGTCTTCAATGACCTTTCTGGGAACCTGTTCCAGCTTCCCGGGCTGTTGACCGCGACAGACGCGGAGGCGCTGGCCCAACTCTCCGCTGCGGTCGTCGAATTCCGGCAACACACACAGACCCTGTCCGTGGAGGGATACACCACGGAGACCGCCGATGGGTGTTTGAAAGCCCACCCCGTGGTCTACATTCGCCAGCAAGCGTGGGCTCGGTGCAGGGCTGGATTCCAGCACTTCGGGCTCACCCCTGCCGACCGCGTCGGCCTGCGCCTTGAGGCACCGAGCGACCGGGCGAACCGCAAGGCCATCGGCCTGGGGCCGGGTGCGTGATGGCCGTACGGATCAGCGTACCGAAGTCAGCTGCACGCAGAATCGACGAGCTCAATGCCCAATGGATCGACCGGGGCATGCCCGAGCGGTGTGCACTCCCGACTGCCGGGAAGGATTGGCGGGCGCTGCTGCGGAAGCTGCCTGGGTACGACCCGTTCCGCACGTCTCAGCCGTGCCTCAGGTGGGACGTGTACAAGGCGGTACAGAGCATCGGATTCTTCCACGAGTACTTGCGGCACATCAAAGGCGAGTGGGGCGGCGGCTCGATCTGGCTAGAGCAGTGGCAGCAGGCATGGTTGGCAAACCTCCGGGGATGGTTGCGCGAGGATGGCACGCGCAGATACCGGAGGTTCCTGCTCTACATCGCACGAAAGAACGCGAAGACCACCCTCAGCGCTGGCCTGGCACTGGACATCATGTGCAATGACGGAGAGCCCGGCGCCGAGTTGTATTGTGCGGCGTCCGACCGCGACCAAGCTAGCTTGCTGTTCAATCTGGCTAAGTCGATGATCGCCGCAGAGCCAGAGCTTGGCAACGTCTGCGAGAACAGGCAATACACGGTCGTACACCCTGGGACGCAATCGGTGCTCAAGGTGCTGAGCGCGGTACCTGACAGCAAGCATGGCTTCAATGCACACTTCGTGCTAGTGGACGAACTCCACGCCCAGCGCAACCGCGAGCTGTACGACGTGCTGAGCACCTCGACCGCCTCGAGACGCCAGCCGCTCATGGGGGCGATCACGACCGCCGACCACGAGCGGCCCAGCTTGTGCAACGAGCTCCACACGCACGCACGAGAGGTGATCGCCGGCCGTGTCGATGATTGGCAATTCCTGCCCGCTGTCTGGGAGGCCAAGAAAGACGACCCAATCACCAGCCCGCGCACATGGGCCAAGGCGAACCCTAATTTGGGTGTGAGCGTGAAGACCGACTACCTGGAAACCGAGGCCGAGCGTGCCGAGCGAGAGCCAACCTACCGGAACACGTTCAAGAAACTCCACCTAAACATCCGCACCGAGCAGGCGGAGGCGTGGCTGAGCGGCGAGCAGTGGGACGCGTGCGGGCCGTCGAGCCCCGCCGTCCGGGATGCACTGCGGGCCGAGCAGGTAGGGGAAGGGGCAACCGGGGCCATCGGCATCGGTATCGATCTTGCCAACACCGAGGACTGGGCCGCGATGGTGGCCGTATGGCCAATTGAAGATGACTGCGGCAGACAGAGGATTAGGATGCGGTCGTGGTTCTGGATTCCGAGCGAGACGGTTCAGCGGCGCGAGGAACAGGGTACGCCCGTTCGGGCCTGGCGGGAGATCACGAATCTGAAAGTGACAGACGGAACGCATACCGACTACGCGGTGATGCACCAGGACATCCTGCACACTTGCCAGGATGCGGGCGTAGTGTCTCCGCACTTCGATCCGTTCAACGCTATACACCTTGCCCAGGACCTTCAAAAAGAGGGGCTCGATCCCGTGATGTTCCACCAGGGCAACAGAAACATGAACGCGCCGACCAGGCATATCGAGACTCTCGTGAGCACTCGCGCACTGCTGCACGAGGGCTGCCCGGTCATGGCGTGGATGATCGGAAACACGGTCATGGAGCGTGATACACTGGACCAAGTACGCCCCAGCAAGCGCCGCAGCGCTGAAAAGATCGACGGTACCATCGCTTTGGCAGTTGCGATTGGTGCAATGCTGGGAGGTGAAGATCCCGAAACGAGCGTGTACAATGATCGCGGCCTGCTGGTGATATGATCGCCAAGGGGAACGCATGGACTTGCAGCTAACAGAAGACCGCGCCAGGTCCTACACATTCTCGCCACAAGCGAGCGACGAACGGATTATCAGCATCTTCGGGGACGACGGAGGCACCGCGGGGGTCACAGTGACCGAGTCTGCGGTGATGGGCGTAGCCGCGATCTGGCGGGCCCTGGATTTGGTGAGCAGCACGGTCGGACGCCTACCGCTTCTCCTGTACCAGCGCCAGCCACGAGACGATGGGCTGCCTGCAAGATCCCTGATAACCGAGACCCCTCTGGCGGACCTGCTGCGGTACCGCCCAAACCCAGAGACCACGGCCATCACGTTCTGGTCTACATTCACGCTCCATGCCCTCCAGTGGGGCAACGGATACGCGGAAATCCAGCGGGATCCGGCCGGCAACGCCATCGCGTTCTGGCCGATCCACTCGACACGATGCGCCCCGGTGAGATTGAGAGACGACGAGAATCGGCTCGTGCTGCGGTACCGTGTTGACTTCGATACCCCGAACGATGACGGACTCAGTACGATCTACCTGCACCCGGACGACGTTCTCCACCTGCCAGGCATGAGCTTCAACGGTCTGACGGGGCTGAGCGTGATCCAGCATGCCCGGGCAAGCATGGGTCTCACGATCGCCGCTGAGCGGTACGGCGCTTCGTTCTTCGCCAACAGCGGACGCCCAAGCGGCATCCTCAGGTATCCCGGCAAGCTAGGCCCGGAGGCCGCAGAAAACCTGCGGAACAGCTGGCGGACAGTCTACGGCGGGGCAAACTCACAGGGGACCCCTGTCCTAGAGCAGGGCGTCGAGTACCAGTCTCACAGCCTGCCCCCGGACGATGCGCAGTTCATCGCCACCCGACAGACCCAGGTCCTGGAGGTTGCCAGGTGGTTCGGCGTGCCACCGCACAAGCTGATGTCCATGGAAAATGCGACATTCAGCAACATCGAGCACCAGGGGGCAGAGTTCCGAGAAGACACAATCACCAAGTGGGCCGCGAAGATCGAGCAAGAGCTTGCCTACAAGGTGCTAAGAACCATGCCCGGCCCTCGGATGTTCGTGCGGCTCGATATGGACGACCTGGTCCAGCCCTCGCTGAGCGAGCGGGCTGATGCGTACATGAAGCTGCGGCAGGCCGGCATCCTGAACACCGACGAGATCCGCGCACGCGAGGGGCTCGCCCCGTTGCCGGGCAGTGCTGGGCAGACCTACCTGCATCCGGTGAACATGGCCATCCTTCAGGCTGACGGAACGGCGCTGCTCCCCTTCAGCCCGGGCGAAAACAGCGAGAACAATCTTCCCCCGACCGAGCCCAGCGATGAGGGCGACGAGAACCGGCAGGTCGGCCTTGGGCACATGGTGCCGATCTTCGCCGACGTGTTCGAGCGGATGGTCAAGCGCGAGGAACGGGCCAAGGAAGCAAGCAAAGCCGAAGATCGTGCCGCGTGGTTGGCCGAGTGGGCAGTGAGGCATCGGGCATGGGTGGCAGACCAGCTGCTCGCCCCCATGCGTGCGGCATTGGTGGCCCAGTCGGCACCCACCGATACAGCTGCTGATCTCGCCGGCGAAGTGGCCAAGCGGTGGTGCGAAGGCATCACAGTCGAAACCCGGAGCGTCGCGGAGCCAGAGATGGCCGTGGCGGCGGCGATTGATGCCGCAAGGTGGACAAGATGAGCAAGACCGACAGCAGATTCTACTCTGCGGCGAAGATCGAGCTTCGGGAGGGCGACGGACCGCCCCGCCTAGAGGGGATGGCTGTTCCATACGGCGTCGCCGCGAACATCCACGGTCCCCGTGGGTTCACCGAGACAATCGCCCCGCGGGCGTTCCGCGAGTACCTGGAGGGTGGCGGCGACGTGGTGTACAACTACGGGCATGTGCCCCATCAAGTGCTCGCCCGTCGAAACGCGGGAACGCTTGATGTCCGAGAGGACGATAGCGGAGTCTACGTCTCGCTCGAACTGCCCGATACTCAGCTGGGCCGAGACGTAGCGGTGATGGTGAGACGGGGTGACGCCAGCGGGCAAAGCATCGAGTTCACGACCGCCCGGGGCGGCGACGAGTGGGCCGAGCGCGGCGGTAAGCTGGCCCGCACGGTGCACCGTGGCGGGCTGCCCGGGGTGGCGCTCGTGGCCCGACCGGCGTACCCCCAAACGACCGTGGCGATGCGGTCGCTTGAGCAGTGGCAGCAGCACCATCCCGTGATGACCCCCGAAGCCGCCCAGTTGCGGCTCGCCGAGGCGAGGATGCGGGGATACAGATGACGATTCCCGCAACGCAGAATGTACGAATGGTTGACAGGCAGATCTGCGGTGTGGTAGAATAGGACTGTACGGGCGCGGCATGCCGCAGCCCGATGAAGTGAAGCAGCTGGGGCTATGCCGCAGCGCCAGGCCATCAAGATATGGCCGGGTGCAGCACGCCCCCGGCCTGGAGCACTGAACCATGGAAACTTTGAACGAAATGCGCCGCGACTGCGAGGGCATCAAAGACAAGATGCAGGCGCTGATCGACCGCAGCAACAACCGGAGCGCCGAGGAACGCGGGCTCACGAAAGAGGAAACCGAGGAGTTCGACGTGCTTGAGTCTCGGTTCAAGCGCCTGCAGGACACCATCGACCGTGCCGAGTCCCTGGGCAACCGAGAGGGTGCCACGAGCCAGCGCCGGTCTGGGTACGACGATCACCGCCAGTTCGAGGGTGGGCCCGGACCGCTGGAAGTGCGTGCGTACGACCGGGATACCGGAGAGTGGGAAGAGCGCACGCTCCGGCCCGACGATCCAGAGTACCAGCTGGCGACGACCGACTACGCGGCAGAGTTTCGCGAGTTCGTCCGGCACGGATTCGAGAACAGGGCGCTGAACATCACTGTCGGCGACCAGGGCGGCGTCTACGCTCCTATGGCGATTGCCGATCGGTTCTTCGAGATCGTCAGAGATAACAACTGGCTTCGTCAGATCAGCAACACGGTCAGCGTCCAGGGCGCTGGTTCTCTGGGCGTCGTCGGGATCGACGTCGACCCGGACGCTGCGGTGTGGACAAGCGAGATCAGCGACACCGACGCGTCCGCAGACACCGCCATGAAGTTCGGGCGCCGGGAACTGAGCCCGAACCTGCTGATCAAGCGTCTGGACGCCTCCAGGACCATGCTCCAGAGGCTCGCCAACGCGGAGGGCGTCGTGACCCAGCGACTTGGGTACAAGGTGGCGCGGACCGAAGAGGCGGCCTTCCTGGAGGGATCCGGCGCAGGGCAGCCGCTCGGAATCTTCACCCCCCACGAATCCGGCATCGACACCAGCCGCGACGTGCTCAGCGGCGTGAGCGGCGACCTCGGGGCCGACTCGTTTATCGAGGCCCAGCATGAACTCAAGGCGGCCTACCGCAGAATGGCGCAGTGGGTCATGAGCCGCGAGGCAGTGAAGCGAACCCGCAAACTGAAGGACGGAGAAAACCGCTACCTGTGGGCTCGCGGAAGCGATGGCCTGAATGGTGTTCAGCCGGACACCCTGCTCGGCTCGCCCATCCGCGAGTGCGAACTCGCTCCTGGCCACGACGCCACCAATGACTGGGACGATGGCGACTACGTGGCGGTCTACGGAGACTTCAATTTCTACCAGATTGCCACGGCAGTGAATCTCCAGATCCTGCGGGACAACCTCAGCAGCGCTGGGAAAAACAAGGTCCGATTTTTCGTCTACCACGAGGTGGACGCCATGCCAATCCTCGCCGAAGCGTTCACGCGAATCAAACTCGGGGCCTAATCACAGACCAAATAACCGCGTACAGCGCGGCGGAGAGCAATCATGAAGCAAGGCATCGTTTCACCAGTGATGACTATCGTCCCCCAGGTGTTGACCACCAGCGAGGCTGGGACCGGCGTGGACGGGTCGGACTCGCACGGCGTGTGTCATGTCGCCTACATCGGCGACAGCGGCGACACACTGAGCGGGAGCCGGTACATCAGCCCGCGCATGGAGCACAGCGACGACAACTCAACGTGGGCAGCTGTCGATGACGCGGGCCACGTGGTCGATGAACTCAACAGCGCGTTCAACCCATCCACGGGCGACTTGGCAACCATCAACGCCCCAACCGAAGACCAGATCGCGGTCGCGGCCCACTATGTCGGGCCAAAGCGGTACAGCCGCCTCAATCTGGTATTCACGGGCACGCATTCCAACGGTACCCCCTGTGCGGCCGATGCGATCCGTTCGCACCTCCGCAAGGTGCCCTAAACTGCACCCCTGAACCCTTCCCAGGGGCGGGCGCCTTGACCTCCCACGCAGCGCGTGTGGCGCCCGTCCTTTTGTGCTCTATGACCTGAACAGGACCGTGCCCCCTGCGTCTGCGGTGCTCACGCCCGCGGATATGCGTGCGCACCTCAGAATCGACCACACAGACCAGGACACGATGCTCGCGGGTCTGATCGAAGTGGCCACGCGAAGCTGTGAATCCGAAGCGGGGATCCAGTGCATCAATGCCACCTACGAGATAAGGCTACCCTATTGGTGGAAGCAGGTTCTCCAGATTCCGCGTGCGCCTCTAGTGTCGGTGTCGAGCGTGCAGTACGTGGACGACGCCGGTTCGACCCAGACACTGAGCGCCGAGAACTACGTGGTGCCGGTTGGCACCTGGTACTCCAGGCTGCACCGCGCAGACGGGGCGACGATGCCCGTGCTCGGGCAGGTTCCACAGCCCGTCACTGTGACCTTCGTGGCCGGCTACGGCACTGAGGCGAGCGACGTGCCGCAGGACGTGCGTCACTGGATCATGCTGCTGGCGTCGCACTACTACAGCCACGCCGAGCCCGTCACGGTCCTGGGTGGGGCGCCAGCGCCGGTTCCGGAAACTCTGCACCGCCTCATGGCGGGATTCACCCGCAGGGGGGCGGTATGAGCGTTGGAAGCGTCGCCGCAGGTCGTCTGCGACACCGCGTCACGATCCAAAAGAACGGCACCGCGACTCGGAACGCCTACGGCGAACTGGAGCCCACATCCTGGGTAGACGTGGCAAGCGTCTACGCCGAAGTGCGGCAGCAAAGCGGGACGGAGTCGACCGACGCGGACCGGGTGGCAGAGCGGATCACACATCACGTCGTCGTGCAGTACAGGGAAGGCATCACAGCCGCCATGCGGATCGTCTGGCAGAACAAGGTCCTGAACATCCGCCATGTGCAGGATCTGCACGGGATGCACCGGGGCATGCTGCTACTCTGCGAACAGGACGCGGGCGAGGTGGCGGCATGATCAGCATGAAGGTCCACGGCACCGCAGAAACGAAGCGAGCGCTCGAGCGTATGAGCGTGAAGATCCAGAAGCGCGTAGCGATGAAAGCCTTGCGGCCTGCGGCGACCGAGGTGACCAAGGCTTTCAAGAAAGCCACTCCACAGATCGACGATGCGCTCGCGTGGGAACTGACGGGCGTCGGCGGCCTTGATGGAGACAATATGCACGCCTCACTCACACAGATCCTCCAGAAGAACAAGAACATGAGCCGCGCGATGCAGCGGCTGATCAAAATGAGCATCGGCCGCAAGGCCAAGGGCTACCGCAACACGGGGACGCAGATGATCGCGGTGGGGCCAAGGTACGACTACCGAGAGCCGGGAATGCCACTAAGCGGGGGATACGTGGCCCAGTTGCTCGAATTCGGGGACGACACAAGGCCGGCCCACCCGTTCCTGCGTCGGGCGCTTGGGGGCGTGGCGCAGAAGGCGGCCAACACCATCAGTTCGAAGGTGTCCGATCTGGTCCGTGAGGAAGCCCGGGCGGCAGGAAGGGCAAGCCGTGGGTGACGTGATGGCTGCCATCATCGCCAAGACCCTGGAGTCGTCGGCAGTCACCGACCTGATCGGTTCGCGCATGAGCCCGTGGGCAGACCACGCGAGCAGCGAGGCGGCGGGCCTTCCATACGTGACCGTGCAGCAGGTGAGCGGCGACGATATCGACCACCTCACCGGGCACTCTGGGATCGCCGACGCGGTGATGCAGGTGAACTGCGTCGGAGCGACCTACACCAGCGCCCAGGCGGTCCGCAACGCGATCGCGGCCGTATGGAGGGCATTTGTCCGCGGGAACGTGACAACCCGCGCCGGGACCGTGGCGCTTCACTCTGCATCAGTGGAGGGCGTATCGGACGCCCCGCGAGCACCCACCACCGGGCGGGACGCACCTCGGTTCGTCAATATCCTGGACCTGCGCGTGTATTACAGCACGTAGGAGCGAACACCATGGCAGACAAGACCATCATCACAACCGGCGCCACCGTGACCTTTGGAACCTCTGGTTTCACCGTGTACCTTGACAGCTTCAGCGTCGGCGGCACCGGTCGCGAGGCGATCGACACGAGCCACATGGGCACGACCGGCAGCCGCACGTTCTCCCCGGGCAAGTTGTTCGATGAGGGCACACTCACCCTCAACGGGCACTGCAACCCTGACAATACGCCCCCGAAAACTGGCGCGGCTGAAACGATTACCATCACGTGGCCGCTTGAGGAGGGCGAGAGCACCGCCGCGGAGTGGGAGGCGGAGTGTTTCGTCACTGCGTACGACTTCGACGCGCCGATGGAAGACAAGGCAACGGTATCCGTGCAACTGAAGGTCTCCGGTTCGTGGACCGTCACTCCGGCGACGTGAGAAAGGCGTGATCATGGCGACAGAACGTGTGATATTGACCGGGCAGCAGCTGATCGAAGCCGCTGCGGTGCCGCGCGAGTGCGTGGACCTGAAGGGCATCGGCAGCGTCTACGTGCGGGGCATGACCGCAGGCGAGGCGGGCAAAATCGGGCAGCTGCACAACCGGGGGCATGGTGAACGCCTGGCGGCGTCTATGGCCTGCTGGTGCGTCGTGGATGAGGACGGGCGCAGGTTGTTCGCCGACGATCAGTTGCAGACGCTGATGGATCTGCGGGCCGACACGCTCCAGACGATCGCCGAGGTGGTTCTGCGACTCAGTGGTCTGGAGGGCGGCGCCGACGTGGCGCTTGCAGACGCCCAGGGAAAATGAGGGCCGATACCGCGCTGTGGTGGCGGCACCATGTCGCGGATCGGCTTGGAATCACGGTCGCCACACTGGAGGCCACCATGAGCGCACAGGAGTTCCGGAACTGGCAGGCGTTCATCCTGCTGGAGCGTGGCCACACAATCACGAGCGGCCGACCCGCTCGACCGCCCGGAGGCTGACATGGCGACCATCGGCAAGCTCAGCGCTGTCCTGACCGCGAATACGGCGGGGTTCACGCGCGCCATGAAGCAGGCCGGCGGAACCATGGCCCGCCTAGGGAAGCAGGCCGCCAAGGTGGGGGCGGCGGTCGCGGCGGTGGGTGCCGCGGGCGTCGCGGCTGCTGCGGGCGGGCTGGCAGCCCTCACCCGCGAGGGACTCAAGAGCACCGATGCCCTCGGGAAGAATGCCGATCGGCTGGGCCTGACGACCGAAGAGCTGGCGGCGTTCCATCAGGCGCTCGAACTGGGCGGAGCCGCTATCAGCACCGGCGAAACCGCGCTCCAGCGAATGAGCCGGCGGCTCGCCGATGCTCAGAAGGGGGCAGGACCGGCAGCGAAAGCACTTGAGACGCTTGGCGTCAACGCAGCCGAACTGGCCGAGAAGTCTCCGCTTGAGGCTTTCGCCTTGATCGGCGAGGCACTTGCCCGGATGGAAAATACCGCCGAGCGGACTGCTGCGCAGTTTGCCCTTTTCGACACCGAGGGCGGCAGGCTGTTCGCCACCCTCAAGGGTGGTCGTCAGGGGATCGCAGACGCGGCCGATCAGGCAGAGCGGCTTGGGCTTGCGATCAGCCGGACTGACGCTGCGCAGGTGGAGGCAGCGAATGATGCGATGCAGCGGCTGGGGCGGATCTTTACCGGCATCGGGCGGCAGCTGGCCGTGGCGGTTGCCCCGATCATCACCAAGATCAGCGAATATCTTGGGCGGGTGGCTACTCAGGCCGGCGGCGTGGGCGCGAGGGTAGAGGCGGCGATCAGCGGGATCATCGGTGCCGCAGCAACACTGGGTGATGGCATCGACGCGATTCGAGAGGGCATGATGAGCCTCGAAGCCCTCTGGCTCGACTGGCAGGCCACGGCGTTGGAAGCGCTCGAGAAGGTCGGCAGCAAGACCGCAGCCGTGGCCGGCGGGCTGGTTTCGGCCCTGAACCCGGCGGCCGGCGCTGCCTTCCAGGCCATGCTGAACGCCGCAGGGGCTGGGCTTGCGGGCGACGCGCGTGCGATGGCCGACGAGGCGTCACGCCGTGCTCGTATCGGGCTCACCGGCACAGACTCACTCGGCAACCGCATCCGCCAGTTCGGACAGAGCATCACGCAGCCCGGCACAGCCCCGCCGACCAAGCAAAGCCAGGATGAGACGGTAGACGCGGTTGAAGTTGCCGCCGAGGTCATCGTGGCCAAGCTGGAGGAAGTGCGCGATGAGCTCAGCCAGATCGGAACCAGCACGGTGAATTCCAGGTTGCTGCGGCTGATCGACAGGCTCGTGCTTGCCACCGCGAACGCACGCGGTACGGTCATCAGTGGACCGAGCGCCGCCGAGGTCCGGGGGGCCACCGCGCTATGACTCAGGTAGACGAACTCAGGCCGGGCAGCGTATCACAGACTGGGATCATCAGCGCCATCGCTACCCGCACGTTCAGGGTATGGACGCGCAGCCCAAACGGAGCGCTTGCCGCAGCCGGGGTGCCCCAGTACGGCGCCGGACATCCCGACGATACTTCCATGACGGTGGTAGCGCGCAACGCGATCAGAGAGACGGCGCACGACGCGTGCATCGTTTCGATTGACTATGAGCGCAGTTTCAGCCAAGGCGGAGAGGCTACAGAGCTGGAGGTATTCGACACACTCAACGAACTGGGCAGGGTGAGCACTGACATCAGCAGCAAAGTCGCGGTAAGCCGGTACCCCATCCTCAGGGCGAGGGAGATCGCCCCGGCCGAAGCGGTTCCGGTCGATCCTCCGCCCGAAGGCAGGAAGGGATGGGCGGCATTCGACGGGGCCGCAGACCGCGTCAGTACCACGGTCAGCATCCGCATCGCTTTCCAAGCCGTTCACACGCGCACACTTGAAGGGTTGTTCTATTTCTCTCGCCCGATCACTGAGCAGACAAACCGCTTGCATTTGGTCGGAGGGCTGTTGTACCTGTTCAGCTGCAGGCGCCTGAGCCAAGCAACCGAAGGCGACGGGGTAGAGCCCAATACCGAAGTATGGGATGCGGAATACTCGTGGACGTATGACCCTGGCGTCAAGGTGCCCAGCATCCTGCCAGACGGTTGGGCGGTCGACACGACTGCATCCAACGTTGGTAACAGCGAGGTACGGCTGCCTGCGCTTCTGTTCCCTGCGCCCGGGTTTAGCGACCGATACATCGTGCCCCCGTACTCCGATGTCTTGCACGGTCCGCTAGAGCTTGCGAGTGATGATCTTGATAGCCCTGAGTTCTACGCCAAGCTGAACCACGAAATCGACGCGAGCGGGTACGTCGGGCTTCCGGGGCTGATCTGATGTTCCCTATTCTCGGAACCATCCTGGAAGTCAACGGACCAAGTGAGGGGCCCAGTTCAGAGCGTACGTATCTGGTGCGGTGGTACACTCCCGATGGGAGCAAGTTCCAGATGGACGAATGCCGCACACGCGAATACTCCGACGATGACAGTATGGAACGGCGTGCATTCGCCGTTGGGTTCACCGTGTTAGGGGCAATGACAAGCCGAGGCGCTCACCCTAAGATCCTGATCATGGACCGGGAAGACTACGCGGTGGGGTGTGAATGATGAGCACGGAACGGGATATTGCCAGCGTTCACAACTACCGCGAGACGGAGGGCGACACCTTCGCGGACGACCTGGAATTCACCGACAGGCTGACGGGGGACCCTATCGACTTGACGGGGATCTCTGGCGCCGCCCTGGTGGTGTCCAAAGACTTCGATGACACATCGCCGGCGTTGTGGTCTGCGACCCAGTCAGGCGGAGAAATCACCATCCCAACCCCAGCCAATGGCGTGGTGTTGATCCGCAAGTCCATAGACCTAGCACCTGGCGAGTACGTTTACAACTACAGCCATACCGTTGGCGGTGTGTTGCGTACATACATGCGTGGCAGCTTTAGCGTCCGCGCAAGATCGGGGCCGACGCCATGACTGACGTGAAGGTTCAGGGCGGAACAGTCGTAAGGGTCAGCGGCGCCGGTCCGGCCGGTGTGGGCGTGCCGCCCGGGGGGACAGCCGGCCAGTCTCTCGTCAAAGTCACCGATGACAACTTCGATACGGGGTGGTCAGACCAGGCCGGCGGGTCGTACTCGTTCGTCAATCTTACGGACACCCCCGGAACGATCACCGCCGACGGAATCGTAGTCGGAAATGCACTTGGGGACGGTCTTGAGTTCGTCACATCGCTTGCGATTAGCCAAGTGGCGGATCTCCAGTCTACGCTCAATGACAAATTGGACTTGGCGTCTGTATCGGTGTTCGGAGAGTCGCTGATTGATGATGCAGACGCATCCGAAGCAAGGGCCACGCTAGAACTTGGGACCGCGGCCATTTCATCGGCCGAAGACTTTGCAACGGCAGAACAGGGCATTCCGGCTGGCGGCTCGGCCGGCCAAATATTTACAAAATTGTCCGAAGAGGATTATGTCGCTGGATGGTCCAATATTTCTTTGTCAGCGTCAGTTTATGTAAGAGCGGACGCAACAGGTACCGGAGATGGATCATCTTGGACTAATGCGTATACGTCACTTACCGACGCACTCGCGGCAATAAACGCGGGCGACATCCTATACACCGATGGGGACTTTTACGAACAACCTGGAACGATCACTGCAAAGCACCGGCTGACCATCGTTGGAAACGTGGGGCCGAGTGGGCAGACACGTATCTTCGGTATTCGAATCATCGACAGCGCCGACGTTACCGACAACGGCGGAAATGTGTTCTCGTTTGTTAATCCCGAGACCGGCGATCCCGCCACCGTGACGTGGGATTATCAGCAGGATGACACACTCGGCACAGTGACCGGCGTAACCGTGATGGACGCAGAGTCCGTCGCAGCCGCGGCCGGAACGCTGATCGAGGTACCGTCCGTTCGGGCTTGGTACGGACACTTGCGCAAGGTCTCTCCGACAACTACCCCTGGCAGCGGCGAATGGTCGATGAGCGGCGAGAGCGTATACGTCAACCCGCCCGAGGCCGTGGGATCCACCGTAGATTTCGCGGCCGGTGTTGGCGTTGGCAGGCTTGGGAACGGTATTGCTTTGAATGCGTGCGATGACGTCACGATTCGCGGCGTTCAAGTTATCGCGTTCGGCGACGAAAACACGCAGCGCGGATCGTTCTACACCACCGGGTGCCTGCGACTGACGCTCGATGACTGCGTCTCCTATGACGCAGGGTACCGCGGCTTCAACATTGAGGGTGCAACCGGCGACGACGGCGCGCTCGGACACCGGATCACGGGTTGCCTGTCTGCTGGCGACTGGGCCAGAAGCGGCAATACGAATAACTATTTTGTCGTCTACAACGCCGAGGGGGCCCCCGGCGCAGATGTCGTATTCACGAACTGCCACGCCGTCATGTACCCCTGGCTCGAGACGACCGGACGCCCGATGGCCGGGTCGGTCACCGGTGAGACACACGAGACCACACAGTACAGGCCGGTGTTTTTCTATTCGCACGTTGGCGGCTCGGCAATATCTCCCATCGGTGATATCTTGTTTGACCGCTGCGCCCAGTGGTCGCAGTGTCAGAACTTGAATTCCAAACACGCATCGCTCGGAATGTTCTGGCAAGACGAAGCGTGGATGCGGCTTCTCCAATCAGAGATTGCTACGACCGACTACACCGACCCGGATGATTACGCGGTAGTGTGCCGAAACTGCCTGATTGTCGGCGACTTCAATAACTGCAACGTGCGGATGGACTCATGCCGGATGATCGTACCGAGCGCGAAGGGCGGGCTGTCGTCCTACGCGAGATCGGTCACGCCAGAATCCACGTCTGACTACGACTGGGTACTCCTGGCCTCCAACGAGTCGATCTACTGGCGCATGTGCGAGGTGTTCGCGTACGGAAAGGACAGCGCCACGGGCGCGTTAATTCGTGGCCTGAACAACTCCACATCACTGATCTATGTCCCCGGCTGCACGATTGTCTATTGGCTCGACAGCCCGTCCTATGATTCTAACTGCATCTTCCGTCCTGGACCAGAGCACATGATCTACGCGCCTGGCTGCGTGTTTGTGAGCACGGGAACGGGCACAGGCGGAGGCGCACTTGGCGGGAATAACCGCCACTTCATGCGATACAACACATCCACTCCCGGCGCGGACTGGCCGACAGACTCATACGGAGGCAAGACGTTCGATCGGTGCTGGTGGTACGGGTTTTCTGAGACGTTTTTCTTCCGCAACAGCAGCACCACATCCTCGGCATACAGCCACTTTGCGGATACCGCGGGCGGCTCGCCAATCGACAACACGGACCACGTCTTCGCTGTTGACCCCGAGTTTGTCGACGAGTCCATCGGAGATATCACCCCGGTTATTGGTGGCGCATTGGACGCGGCTAGGCTGTCGTCTGGGGTGCCGGACTTGTGGGGACTGGTGTCTGTCGGCGGAGTGGTCTATGGCGATCGGTATGGGTCATATCAAGGCATCGTGCAGGCGCATTCGCATCCCCTGTCTGACATCATCGACGCCGGGACTGCGGCTGTCCTGGACGTGCCGGCTTCCGGGGATGCGTCAGCCTCGGAAGTTGTCAGGGGCGATGATACGAGGCTCACAGACGCACGCACGCCGACATCGCACACGCACACCGAGGCGGACATCACAGACCTTGGGGCGTATCTCATCGATGCCCCGTCCGATGGAAGCCAGTACGGCAGACAGAATGGGGCATGGGCCGTTATTTCCGGCGGAGGTGGCGGCACGCAGCGGCTGAACGTCATGCAATTCGTGCTGCGTGCGTCCGCATCAAGCGACGGAACATCGAGCACCAACGCACAAACCGTACCCTACGACACATTCGAGACACTCAGTAGCGGATTGAGTTACAGCGATTCGGGCGGAGAAATTACCATCCTCGAGGCGGGCACATGGATTTTCACCTATGAGGTGACGACAAGTAATTCATCATCTAATACCAGAAGCGAAAGCGAAATTTGGTTTGAGATCGACGGAGGCTCGGGATTTGTAAAGGTTGATGATTCTGCCTCGTGGAACTACAACAGGCAAAGTTCACAAGGTAAAACTACTTCTACTGCTACAATCGCGTTTTCATTAGATGCAGGCTCGGATATCAGGGTAAGGTACCAAACCGATAGCGCAGCAGTATTTTCTGTTGCAAATGCGTGCAGGCTTATGATTTACAGGCTGATTACCATCACAGCGTAAGGATATACACATGGCAATTGTCACACTTCATATCCACCCGAACGGGATCATCAGGCCGTTTGAGCCGCCCGCAACGTACGACATCGACACCTGGGGATCGGGTCCAAACGAGAAGCCGGTCATCAATACGGCATTCTCTATCTCTGGCATCTACGACGCGTATCTGTTTTTCGAGCACTTGCGGGACGTGCTCGTGAAAATGGAAAGGAACAACTACGACCTTGCTAGCCCATCGCACCTTGCGCACTCATTCACGTTTCAGACCGACGACGGCACATTCCATATCAGGCCCGATCTGTATATCGATCAGTCGATGCCGGCAACTTGGGACATGGCCACCGGCACGACCGACGGGCCCGAGAACAAGCCGGTCATCTCCAGCGAGACGATTATCCCGTCCAGTTACGATGCCGAGTGGTTCGTGAATCAGGGCAGGGTTGCAATTCGCAAGATCGAAGGAATCAACGCGCAGCCCCAATCGCCCGGGCTCATTGGTCACAGGTTCACGTTTCAGACCTAGGCACGAATTGGGGTCAACAAATGGACCAGCGGCATGAATACACGGTGAGGGTCGAGACGGCCGGACCGGCCTGCGCCATGCATACGCAAGCGGCAGAGGCCGGCACCGGCATGATTGACACCGCCGACGTGGACCGTGTCTCGATCGAGTGGCATCCGATCGGCGCGGCCACGTCTGCCGAACTCGAGGTCCGCAAGAGCTACGGCAACGTGCGCGGAGAGAGCCAAGCGTTCAGCACGGCCGCCACGTTCACCAACGGGGCAAGGCGGAGGCTGGAACTGGACGTCCAGGATTGTCCGATGCTGGAGGTCATCATCACCACAGCCGGTGGTGCGGGTGCCATGGGCATCCTTCACGTGTACGGCTACAGTACTGTCTGACAGCGGCCGCGAAGGCCGGGAGCATCCAAAATGGCAACGCGCACCCTGATTGACGGATCGACAGACCTGACCCAGGCCAGCAGCTGGAGCGGGGCAACCATTCCGATCACCGGAGATGATGTCGTCATCCCTCGTGGCCGGCAGCACATCGACACCTTTAGCCTGGCCGGCGTGCGACTTGAATCGCTTGAGATCGCGTTCAACGGCCGCATCGAAACCACGTCCGGTGCCGCCCTGGCGGTTGACGTGGACAACAGCACAGACTCAATTGCCAAGATCAGCGGGACCGGCGCCACCCTGAGGCTGAGCGGTGGAACCACAAACGGCAAGTGGGAGAACACCCTGATCAACAGCCCCGGCTCATTGGTGGCGTTCACCAATGGGGAGTTCGAGGACATGACGGTGGAGTCCGGTACGGTCATCCTTGACTCGAGCGCGACATTCGACAACATGAACATCCTCGGCGGCAGTGTCACCCTGGCCGATGTCGCTTCGGCGGCCGGAACATGCAACCACCGAGCGGGCACTCTCCACATCCACCGCCCGGGCGAATACAACGTGTACGGCGGTAGCGTCGTCCTGGACGTGACCGTTGCCGGCACCACGACCATCAACCTGTACGGGGGCAGCTTGACGCACGTCAACGGCGACTTCGGCGGAGAGATCCACGGCATGTACATGGACGCGCTCGAGCAGGCCGCGACCATCGACACGGTGATCATCTCCAGCCTGGCGCGGATCAGGAGCACGAACCGGGTGACCTGGTCCAACGTCACCGAGCAGGGGATGACCGTGGCACTGCCACTGATCGGCAGCATATGACACGCCTGGCCACTTGCGAGGGCGGTACGCGTCTGGTGCGGTGCGGGAACCGGGTGCAGGTGTGCACAGATCAACGCCCCACCACATGCGACGGTTCCATAACCACCTATCGGTGTCCGTGCATCAGCGATACATACGATCAAGATATGCCCGAGTGCAATGTTGTCGTCGACAGAGTGATTCCTTGGCGAGCGCAAGTAATCGAGTGGGAGTGGGAATGGGAGTATATAGAAGAACGGGTGAGATCCTATGGCACCTCCGAATTGGTGCGCCGCAGCCATATAGGTGGTATTGCCGGCTATGCTTTTGCGTGGGGCCGGTACCCCACGATTCAAGAAATTCGCGACAACTACGGGATCGCCGAGGGGGAGTGGGGAGATGAAACATTCGTAATATACCCGCCTTATCAGTTCGGCGAATACACAACCGGAACCTTTTTTGCGCAAAGAGTAATCGAAGAAGAAAACGGCGCCCTTGGGTTTCAATTTTACCCGAATAGATACGGCAGCATTGAACTATCCTGGCTTCCTTATCACTATTACAAAATAAACGTGAGCATGTCGGGCCCTGTTTTAGGTCCCCGTACACTCGACTGCTTCGATGCCGCATTTGAACATTATGCCTATTTTATAGAAGCAAAAAGAACTTTCACGACCGAAGTATCTGGCGATGAGCGTGTTTTCAAGCAAACAACGGAGTTCTTTAGACGCGACACAAATATATCCACGCCGGATACGGATAATAGTACTATAATAGAAAATGAAGTCACCACCGTTAGAATACTGCATGAATTTCCACACCTGATGGATACGTGGACTGGTCCGCAAGACTGGACTCCGTGCGAGCCGGTTCCTGAGGGTCCAGCCCAGCCCGCGAGCACCGATCCGAACGCCGAGGCGATCGCCAGGCAGCAGCAGCTCGACCCTCAGAACCGGCCGGGCTGCTGCGGGTAGGTCACGCCCCTCCTTGATGGACCCGATCCCACTGGGAGAGTCGCCCGATCAGATGCTCTCGGGCGATCTCGGCCCGCTTCAGGAGCTCGCGGAGTTCAGACTCTTCCCGCTCGCGGAGCTGCCAGCCAGTCTCGGCAAAGCGGAGCGTCTCCCGTATCTGGTCGGGGTGCGCTGGGCTGTTGGGATCAAGCCACTCGAAACTGTGCCCGCCGCTCTCGAGGTCCTCGAGCGTGCACCGCACGGCCCGGGCTGCTTCGCGGATGTCCCGGTCGGGTTGGAATCCGTCCGGGGGGCTGGTCGAGCCCCACCCAAACCACTCTGCGCCCGCGTCTCCCAGAGCGAGGTAGAGGTCGTGTAGCGCGTCCCGTAGTGCATCCACCGCTGGAGCGATCATCAGGAACCCCCTTCCTGCGCAGACATGCTGCGCGCGTCAACGTATGCCTCCAAGTCCTTCAGGTGACGGAAGTGTGAACCAGTGGGTTGAAGGGTGTCTGGGTCAATCAGGAAGTACCACGGTTCTCTCACGCTGGAGAGCGTGAAGACATCGCAGAGCCTCCGCTCTACCCATGGATACCCGCGGTGTGTTCCTTCTCGAATGTTTTTTCCTTGGCCAGTCATTAGATACCGTCCCATCAGATGACCCCACCATCACGGCGAATGCGTTCGCGCGTTCGAGCCTTGGCCGATCTCTCGATGCCACCGATTATTCCCATGAGGTGCATTCCCTTTGATTGGACCCATGGATCTTTTGCACCAATTAGAGTCTTCGCGCGTCGCTTGATCTCCCTGATCGCATACTGGTAGTCTTCCACGGTCATCTCGTCATTCCGGACCATCCTGCGGTGTGGAATGCGCTTGGTGCGAGTGTTCGCCTTTCCCATTTCACGCCTCCAGGTCGATCTTGGTGCCATTCGCATTTGCTGCAGTATTGCCGTACGCCTTAGTCGCGTGCGCCGCGAACGCCTGCGTGTATGCGGTGATGTCGTTACCGTCCTCGTCCACGATGGTCACGGCAGCGCAGAATCTCGCAAGTAGTTCGCACGCAGGCGCGATCAGGTCGCGGACCATCGCTGCCTTGACATCGTCAGCGTGCAACTTCGTGTATGCCGCCTGAAGAATTGAGAGACGATCGCCGACCTCGGTTGCAAGGCCCTGAAAGTCGGGGCCTTCAGGTGTCATCAGGTCGAGCGCACCGTATCGGTGGTGGCGTAGCTCTAGGTCCTCGACCTGCCGCATCGCGGCCTCGTAGATCGCGTCGCCGAGCCGCTTGGCTACGCCGCACCTCTCGGCGTTGCTGCCGTAGCTCGAGTATCCGATGCGGCCGTCGGCGGTCGTGAACAGCAGCACGGCGCGATCAACGTTTGCTTTAAGTTGCTCGCCAATGCTTCGGGCGGCGTCGCGCACGATCTTGATCTCCGGTCTCTGTTTCCATGTCATTATTTGATTCCTTCCGTTTTCTTCAAAACATAGGCAGAATCGGCAACTGCAAGCCCACGCTCAAAGCTTTCGAGCTCACTCCGTGTATACATGACCAGTTCCCGAAACTCGTCTCTGGTTTTGAGAAGCGCCTCTTGGTGGTCAGTCGTCAAATTACTGTGCGTGGACGGATAATAGACGTAGCCCGGTACGCGCTCGCCAGAAACGGCGCCGTCTGGATCTACCATCTCGCACCACTCAACATCGTATGTACGCTTGTCGGCATGCTGTCTGATAATCACGGCAGCGCGCAGCTTGCCGGAGTAGTCGAGTCTGGTGCCGTACAGGATATCGCCAGGTTTCAGATTCATTGATTCGCTCACAGAATCACCTCCTATCTGACTCTGAACGGGTCAATCCGCACGATGGTCGGGCCACGACGACGACGAGGCGGCGCCGCGATCGCCCAGAGAATCACGAGCATAATGCCGCTCAGGGCAAGCCCTGTCGCAAGGATCATCATTCACCCACCCTCTGAATGTTGTGGTACAGCATTGCCATCGCCTTCTGCTGTGCCTGCGGTGTGCTTGCTGTCACGACGTAGGGATCGCGAGAGAGGCAACATGCAATCTTGAACGAGATCAGCCAGACGTTACGGCGTTCCTTGTGGATCAGGATGGGGGTGTGGCCAACCGGACAATCTCGGTATGCCTGCTCGATCGCCATGCAAAACAGCCGATTTCCGATCTGCAATGACTCGTTGTTCTTCACCTCGACGTGGAATCGTGACCAGACCGGGTGGTCTACGGCACACTCGACATCGCCCACGACGCCGGCCGAACGGTGCTGTTGGGTGCGGCGCCACGGTACGCCTGTCAGTTCTTCCATCAGATTGGCGGCGAACCGCTCGCCAACCTTTCCCTTGCGGCTCGAGTTGACCATCTGTACCTCGCTTCGCTGGAAAAGCCCGGGACGCAACACGAGGGACGCCCCGGACCTGTTCAAGTTCATTCGATTGCTCACCCGTACATTGTCTGGCCGCAACCATTGCCCGTACGATATGCTTGCCCGCGTCCCCCACCAAACCTGCATGCGTAACCATGGCCCAGTCCGAGACGCCTAGCATCTCCGTGCCCCCCGTCGATGCGAAAAGCCATCCCGTCCCCAGATCCCCAGCGATAGGCACTACCCATACCTACCCCCTCGCGGATCGCATCGCCTGGTCCCCAGCCATCACGGAAGGAGTCTCCGTCTTCGGCCCCGTGTACGACAATGGTCCCAAATGCCTTTCAGCGCAGACCATATTTCGTTTTGTCTTTGGCGCTGACTCGATGATATCGCCCGTCCGCCTCTCTCCAGTAGATTCCATTCTCCAGTGTTGCGCCTTTGAGCCATTCCTCGTGTGTCCAGTTTTTCATGTTTGACCTCCTTTTTCAGATACTGCCCATTCAGATGTCGCCACCCTCGCGGCGAATGCGCTCGAGTGTGGGAGGGGAGTCACTTCCTACTCGATGTCTGCGGCGCGAACAGACGCGAAGGTCTGAACGCGAAAGCGTCGGTATACGCGGACGATCCGGTAGTCGCCCTGATCAAGGCGACCCTCTCCCACTTCCTGCTCGATCAACGCTCGGATCGCGGAGTGCGCCTCGCCATCGCTCGGGACGATCTTGGATTCACGCCACGGCTCCGTATCGTCCTTTCGGTACTCCACCAGAACCGGGGGGAGTTTCCAGGACTTGCGGGTCTTGGGCTGCTCGGTCTGCTCGGTCTGTTTGTCTTTCGTTGCCATGGAATTCCTTTCTGCTGGTCAGTTGTCCGTGTGAGTATAGGCTCGAATCACTGCAAAGGCAAATGCATTGGACGAATTTCTTTTGGCATCTCGGCTTTTTTCTCGCGAATCGAAAAAATCATGGCCGCGGCAGTTTTTGCGCGCCAGTTCGTTGGCCTCTGGCCGGGCGGTCGGGTCGAGCGAGCAGGAGGGCTCGCCCGCCCGCCCGGTCGTAACCACCTGCACTCTGAGGCTTGTTATCGACGCTGCGCGTCGACGCTTCGCGGCTACTTCTGCTCCGCTGCTTCGCAGGCTCCGCAGGGGGCCACCCATGCTCCGAGGGAGTTGGTTGGGAGAACGACCCCTGCCGCAATCACGCCCGCAGCGTAACCGTGCAGGTGGCCGTTCCATGCCCCTCGGTCGCAGGCCGATCGAACGCCCGTGGTGTTTGGGCCCGGCATCCACGGGTTGCACCCTGCCGGCCGGCGCTGGCGTCACGCACGCCAGTCCCCGCCAGTTCGTCGACACCTGCGGGATTTTCTCACCGATTCCGGCCAACTACGCCCACCGGAAGGGCGGACGCGATGCCCGCAAGCCTTGTCGTCGCGTCACGACCGCCAAATTGGAAACGGGCCGGGGCGATGTTGTCGCCGCCGAACCGCTCAGAGAGGAGAAATGCAAAAAACCCAGTCGCCAGGCTCTGGCGAGGGTTGACTCCTGGTGTTGTGTGCTGTATTCTTCATGAGTCCGCTGCATCCGGACACTGGCCGCCCCGCGAGTCGTCGCCGCGGGGCGGTTGCTTTTTTGGACCCCCCCGACGCTCGGGCGTGTTCCTGAGGACACTCTAGCCTGCCTCGTGGCCGATGTCAAGCAGCTCGGCATCGAGTGCGTCACCGGAGTCTGGGCGTTTCTCGCCGGGCATGAGCGCCGGCCTGAACTCGACGATATCGAGCGCGTCGGATTCGTGCTGGAACCCCGCGAGCAAGTCGGCGAATGCCTCCCTGAATGCGTACGTCTTGGCCTTGCCCCGGAGCATACGTTTCGGAAACTTGCTCCAGATGCTGCCCTTCTTTTGGGTCAGGCCCGCAGCGACCGCCTCACGCCACGAGAACGACTCGGTGAAGGATAGTATGCGAAGCGTTTTGTCGCGCAACTCGCGGAATCGGCGAACGGTGCAGGTGCAGCGCATGTCTTCGCCCTCGCCCTCGTCGGCGATGGTGTGGTCGATGTAGTCTGGCGACCACTGAGCGATGCCGACGATCGCGTCTCCCCACAGCGTAGGGCGACCGTTCACCACATACACGCTCTTGATCGTGCTGGCGGGCCCAAGCCCGATTTCAGCCCCGGCCATCAGCGCCACCATGACATCGGCCGGTGAGCACGCCCCGCTAATGTTGGTGCCGCTATTGTAGATCCGCTCCGCCATGCGGTACAGTTGGTTATGGTCGGTGGGCATCAGCCGGCCACGCTCAAACAGAATGAGCGATTTGTCCGACGCCTTCGGATCGGTGCGGTCGTCCGGTTCATGAGCCCGTGGCGCATTCGGATCATCATCCTCCGGGCGGTTGGGCCTGCTGGTACCGAGGATCTGATCGAGATCCTTGGCTGTGATGTCGTCTTTCATGCTGATCCTCCATATGGGCTATTTACGGGACGCAGCAACTTGTCTTGCGACCACCGTGGCAGCCCGAGTGTCAGGCGATTGTTGTGTGCGATCCCGTTTGCTTCGCTGCGATCCCGGTAGGCCCGGTATCGCGAGGCAGCGATTTCGATCTCTGCCCATCCCTGCTGGATGTCCTCGACGGGGATGCCGGACAGGGCGGAGTCGTAGGGCGGAGATGTCTCCTGCCACGCAAACAGCCATGCAGGATCGTGTATGCCATAGGCTACCTGCATCGCACGCATGTACCAAGCGGCCTGAATGTGATATCCGTACTTCCAGATGGATCGCTCGACATCGGCGATGGTCAGCGTCGCGGTGGTCTTGATATCCACTGCGCCGATCCCCTCCCAAAGCCGGTCGATCCGTGCCTTGCACTTCACCCCGCCGAGCAGGGGCTCGTGCCAGATGATCGTGTGTTCCGCGAAGCTGGCATCTGTCAGCACCTTCTTACAGAGCGGGTGCGCCGAAAACGACTCGTACATGCGGAGCAGTCGATCCCACTCCTCGGCCACCAGCAGGATCTTCCCGGGCTCCAGAGCGTCCCGTTCCTCCTGGAATGCTTTTGTGGTGACGGATTTGGTGGCCGTGTGTCTTACGATGTTGTTGAAGTCGCCATCCTCGCACACCTTGTGGAAAGCGGTTCCGCGATTCATGGCGGCGGTTTCGGCCTGCCCCTCGGTCAGATACCACGCCCCGGCGAGCCCGCTGATCGCGAACTTTTTCAGGGTCGATGCGTTGAGCGCGTCGATCAGGACGTAGTCTTCGAAACGCATGGCCCTGATGATCTCTGCGTCCGGGTCAGATTGTGTCGCAGTCATTCCCCATTTCCTTGATGTAGTCGCGGAGCGCAGGGATCAGCTCGCGGAGAGTCGCTGCCTGCGCCTTCATTGTGATTCCGTTTCCGATCCGGTACACGCGGTCCTCGGGCTGACCGATCGCTTTGGCGATCTCGGCGTATGACATCGGCCTGTTGCGGACACGGTGGATCAAGGTCCGGGCCTCGTCGGTCGCTGCGTACCCAATCATGGATGCCCTGAAGGCATCTTCCGAATCTGCCATCGCCCGCTCGCTCGGCGTCATGCCGTCCTTGCTCGCCGCCCGCTGGTCGCGCTTGGTCGCGTTCTCCTGGTCGGCCGCCGCGATCGCCTTGAGGTTGGCGTCGACGCTCGCCTTGGCATTTGCGAGGGCCCGCTTGGTCTTGGCCTCTGCCTTAGCCCGGTCCGCGACGGAAGACATCCGGCGGGTCTTCCTGTTGGTCTTCTTCTTCATCTGGGCACTCCTATCGCGCTTCTCCTGTCGGCGTGCAAAAGCAGTTCGCCCGCGATTTCGACGAGTTCCTTTGCGCGATCGCGAAGTTTTTCACGCGAGCCCCAAAGAAAGATCGTAGTATCGATAGGCAAGGGCCCTGCCTGCTTGTCATGAATGCGTATGGCGCAATTGTCCGCGGAGAATGTGATCGACTGCTCAGGACACAGATGCAGCATCAAGGTTGCGGATGTCTTTCGCACGGTGAACCTCCTGATGTTCGGATTATGCAGCATATCTACGCGAAGTCAAGGGATGGTCAATAAAATATGGGTGAATGATGCAGAATCACGCAAAACCACACAGTTCGGGTGGGTGAATTGACTCCCACCCCGTTCTGGTGGAAGTTGTTGCTTGGTTGGGATTTAGGTGGTTCTCAGTGAATCCGGTTTCTGTGTGGGTGGTATGATTGGCTATGCCAAACCAGCAATACGACACTGGGGTCAGCCGCTACGACCGCCTCCAGTCGAGCATCGAGGCCTTGACGCGCGATGTCGGCGACACCATGGCGACTGTGCGAAGTCTCGCGGGGACGGTCGGGGCAATCGCCCAGCGGCAGGACCGGCTCGAGTCCTTGCAGCGAGATTCGAGTCGCCTCAACTGGGCTCCTGTGTCGATCGTGGCCACAGTAATGATCGCGGTGGCGACGCTGAGCGGGGGGCTCATCGCCTACGCGATCTCGGCCGAAGCGAGGGCGAGAGTCACGGGTGACGAGCACCTGGACCGCCTCTACAATGCGGTGCTCGAGGACAATCTCGCCGAGGTTCGGAGACGGATCGAAAGGCTTGAAAGTCCCGCGCATGGGAAGTAGGCTAGTGCTATGAGCGACGAAACAGGTACGGATTCCCAAGTCTGCACGACGCTGCGCGACATCGCGGAAAGCGTGGCCCCGCTCGTATTCGTGGCGATCGCGGCGATGCTCCTGTCTGGGTGCACGTCCCAGCCTGCACGCAACCGCGTGACGCCGGGACAGGCGAGCGTGGACCGCGAGGTTGTCGGCCCGAGTCGGTGGAGGATCGAAATTCGACAGCCGCCGCGCGTCTACGTGCCGACGCAAGCGGATTCGGAAGGGGGCAAGCGATGACAGTCGGGGAAGCACTGAGATACGCGAGGATGCGGAGGGTCGAACGGCTTCGGTAGCTGAACACGGGGGTACTCGATGTTATCCGGTGAAAAAAGCTGGACGGGAGGTGGCGAATGATCCCGGATGATTGGCCAGAGTGGGTTTCAAAACTGGCAGAGTCCGGCGCAGATGTCATCGTGACGTCTGAGACTGACGGGACGGAATCGTTCACTGCTGATTCCCGTGGGGCGGGTCAGTCGGCTGTCGGTGACGATGTCCGCCTGACGGTCGAGGGCACGCCACTGGTCCTCGACGCCGGGATCGGACGTGCCGAGGGTGGCGGATTTGTCGGGACGTTCCGCGGGCAGGCGATCGACCTGAGCGGACCGACGCCGTACCTACTCGTGCCGGGCGTCGGGCTGGTGATCCTCGGCGCGTGGTGCCTGTATCGCGGAGCGATCCGCCCGGCGGCTGTGGCGGGCTCCGTGGGTGTCGGGCTGATCGGCATCGCCCTGCACCCGTGGATCGGCGTGCTGGCCGTTCTCGGTCTTCTGGCGGGCCTCGTGTGGTACTGGAGAGATTCGGTGGCGCTGACGGACGCACGTACAGCGCTCAGGGCCGTAGTGACTGAGGTGGACGCTACGCGGGACACGGCTCCTGTGCTACGGGATAGTGTCAAGGCCGGAGTCTCGCGGCGGCTCGAACGAACACCCAAGGCCGAGCGGGAGATCGCGAAAGCGAAGGGGAAGTTATGACCAGGCCATTCAGGTGGCTCAGGACCACATGTAAACAAAACTCACAAGGTGCGACTCGGAGATTCTCAGGGAAGCCACAGGCGAGCGCGCACGCACGCGGATACGGGGTGCCCTGGCGGAGGCTGCGCCAGTTGAAACTCAACCGCGACCCGCTGTGCGAACACTGCAAGGCGCGGGGCATCATCAACCCGGGCGAGCAGGTGGATCACATCGTCCCGCTCAGCGAGGGCGGCGAGCATGACCTGGCGAATCTCCAAACGCTCTGCGGGCCTTGTCACTGGGCGAAGACGCGCCGGGATGTGCAGCGACGGAGACGAACGGCTAGATCCTCACCGGGGGGATAGGGGGTCGGAAAGGCTAAGCGCCTAGCGCGGGAC
>Ga0272442_10002477_pt1 | contig 26710 bp, 27 predicted proteins | sample SSMForm2O_FD_200262 | JGI IMG/M metagenome (GOLD analysis project Ga0272442, IMG submission 200262) | Marine sediment archaeal communities from Little Sippewissett salt marsh, Falmouth, MA, United States - SSM-Form-2O | ecosystem: Environmental > Aquatic > Marine > Wetlands > Sediment ... | reverse complement strand
AAGATCAACTGTTCCTTGTTTTGTTGAAGGAATTTCAATTAATTTAAATCCTGCCATTGTAACACTTGCAGGGTTTGTACCATGAGCAGTGTCAGGTAGAATTACTTCCCTTCTTTTAGTATCATTATTATGTTCATGAAAAGCCCTTGTTAGAAGCATTCCTAAAAATTCGCCTTGAGCGCCAGCTGCTGCTTGAAGGCAAAAATAATCCATACCGGTAATTTCACAAAGCATACGTTCAAGTTCAAAAATTATTTCTAAATTACCCTGGATTGTAGAAATATCTTGGTAAGGATGTATTAAAGAAAAATTATCCATACCTGCAATAAATTCACAAATCTTTGGGTTATATTTCATTGTACATGAACCAAGTGGATAAATCCCTGAGTCAATCCCATAATTCATTTGACTTAAATGATGAAAATGTCTAACAATTTGAGTTTCTTTAAGATCTGGGAAATTGACCTTTTCATTTCTTTGTAATATCTTTGGAAGAGAATCAATAGGTTTTGTTTTTTCTTTTTTTATGAGGTTAATTTCATTAAGCAAAGGTTCATCATAAACTGCAGATCTGTACATTTTAAGCCTCCTTTAGAACTGAAATTAACTTTTTAAAATCAGCATCTGTATGTATTTCAGTTGTTCCAAAAAGTATGCAGTTTTTTAAATTTTCAAACCATTTATCAATGATTAGTCCACCCTGAATGTTATTATCTAGAAGTTTCTTGTTAATATTATCTGCATCATTTTCACTTTCAATTACGAATTCGTTGAAATGAGAACCGCTAAACTTTTTTGTAAAGCCATTTAATTTTGAAATTTTATCTGCTAATTTTTGTCCATTTTCATAATTAGTTTTACTAATTTTTTCAAGTCCATTTCTACCAATCCAGGATAAATATGTAACAGCACTTAATGCACAAAGACCTTCATTTGTACATATGTTACTTGTCGCTCTTCCTCTTCTAATATGCTGTTCTCTTGTTTGAAGTGTCATACAATACGATCTTTTACCATTGCTATCTTTAGTAAGCCCAATAATTCTACCTGGCATTTGTCTAATATACTCTTTTTTACATGAAAAAATACCTAAACTGGAACCACCGAAATCCATATGATTGCCAAGTGCTCTTCCTTCACCAATTGCAATATCTGCACCATAATCTCCAGGACTTTTAATTATTCCAATTGATAAAGGATCAATTCCAACTACAAATATTGAGTTAAACTGTTTAATTATTTTGTAAATTTTATCTACATCATCTTCAAAAACGCCAAAAAAGTTAGGATTTTCAATATAGACTCCTGATGTTTTATCATCAACATATTTTTTTAACCTTTCTAAGTCAATTTTTCCAGTATTAGAATTATAATCGATCTCAATAATTTTTATATCTGCTCCTTTTGTATAGTTTCTTAAAACAGATTTCTTATCAAAAGAAATATTCTTAGGTATCAAAAAATTTGTTCTGTTATTAATTCTTGTACACATTAAAGCAGCTTCACCTAAAGCAGTAACGCCATCATAAAGTGAGCAATTAGATATTTCTAGTTTTGTTAATTCTGAAATTAAACTCTGATACTCAAACATTGCTTGTAAAAATCCTTGACTTGCTTCTGATTGATAAGGAGTATATGCTGTAAAAAATTCCGATCTTGATGTAATAGATTTTACAACAGATGGGATATAATGCGGTTTGATTCCTCCTCCTAAAAAATTTAAAAAATCGTGATAGGTTTTATTTTTTAAAGCGATTTTTCTTAATTTATTTTCCGTTTCAAGTTGTGACAATCCCTTTGGTAAATTTAAGTTATTTATTGTAATTTTTTTTGGAATGTCAGAAAATAAATCATCAATTTTTTTAAGATTAATTTCTTCAAGCATTTGTTTTTTTATATCTGAATTGGGTATAAATTCCATTTACTCCCCAACCACGGTATCAACAATACATTAAAGAAATTTATTATTAATCTTTAAATCCAAAGATTATATTTAGAAAAACATGGTTAGTTACAAATTTCAAAACAATTTAAAAGAAAAATTAAATGTTGGGAAGATTATCTGTCTTGCAAGAACATATAAAAAACATGCAGATGAAATGAATACAATAGTTACAAAAGAACCAATTCTCTTTTTAAAACCTGCAAGTTCAATTATTTTTAATGGCCAGTCTATCATAATTCCAAAAATTTCAAATTGTCTTCATCATGAGGTTGAATTAGGAGTTATTATTGGTAAAAGAGGTAAAGATATACCAAAGAACAAAGCAATGAATTATGTTATAGGTTATTTATTAGCACTTGATATTACTGCAAGGGATATTCAAAATGAAGCAAAGAAAAAAGGATTTCCATGGAGTATAGCAAAAGGTTTTGATACATTCTCACCAATAAGTGATGCTGTTTTAAAAAAGGAAATAAATAATCCAAATAACCTTGATTTATTGTTAAAGGTTAACGGCAGTATAAAACAAAAATCAAATACAAAAAATATGATATTTTCAATTGAAAGAATTATCGAATTTATATCAAAAATTATGACACTTGAAAAAGGAGATTTAATATTGACCGGGACACCTGAAGGAGTTGGAGAAATAAAGCATGGAGATATTTTAGAAGCAGAATTAGGGAATTTTTGTTTCTTAAATGTTAATGTAATTTAATTTTGGAAAATATTTTAAGGGTTAATTATATTGCCAGTCATAATTCATTATTTGGAGGAGGCTACAAATTTGAAAGATGTTGTAATAGTTTCAGGTGTAAGAACAGCTCAGGGCAAGTTTGGAGGATTTTTAAAACCATTTTCAGCTCCTCAACTTGGCGGCATGATTATAAAAGAAGCAGTAAATAGAGCTAATCTAAAAACAAAAGATATAGACGAAGTCATAATGGGAAATGTTGTTTCAGCAGGTTTAGGTCAAAATGTTGCACGACAAGCTGCAATCAATGCAGAAATACCATATGAGGTAGGAGCATTTCATGTAGATAAGGTATGTGGCTCAGGATTAAAAGCAGTAGTACTTGCAACCCAAGCAATTAAATGCGGAGATGCAGAAATAATTGTTGCCGGTGGAATGGAAAGTATGACAAATTGCCCATATATTCTTGATAAAGCACGTTTTGGTTATAGACTGTTTGATGGAAAAATAATTGATAGTATGGTAAAAGATGGATTATGGGATGTGTATAACGATTATCATATGGGCAATACTGGTGAAGTAATTGCTGAAAGACACAATATTACAAGAGAAGAATGCGATAAATTTGCATTTGGTAGCCATAAAAAAGCTGCAAAGGCAACAGAAAAGGGATGGTTTAAAGATGAAATTATGCCTGTAGAAATTCCACAAAAGAAAAAAGACCCTATAATTTTTGATAAGGATGAAGGTATAAGACCTGATACAACTGTAGAAAAACTTGCAAAACTTCCACCGTTTTTTAAAAAAGATGGAGTGGTTACTGCGGGAAATGCATCTCAAATAACTGATGGGGCTTCAGCAGTAGTCGTTATGAGTTCAGATAAAGCAAAGAAATTGAATCTAAAGCCACTTGCAAAAATTAAAGCATATAATACAAGTGGAGTAGAACCTGCATATGTAATGGGTGCACCGATTCCAGGTGTTAAAAATATTTTAAAAAGTACTAATCTTACAATTGATGATTTTGATTTAATCGAGCATAATGAAGCATTTTCATCTGCAAGTATAGCATTAATAAAAGAATTTAATATCCCTGAAGATAAGTTCAATGTTCATGGAGGTGCAGTCGCTCTTGGACATCCTATTGGTTGTAGTGGTTCAAGGATTCTTATTACACTTATGCATGCCATGAAAAATTTAAATAAAAATCGTGGTCTTGCAACAATTTGTCTTGGGGGAGGAAATGCAGTTTCAATGATTATTGAGAGGTGAAAAAAATATGGTTTTGAAAAAAATTGGAGTAATTGGCGCTGGTCAAATGGGCCATGGAATTACAATTGTATCTGCAAAAGCAGGCTATAACGTTATATTAAGAGATATCAATAAGGAACTTGTTGATATAGGATTAAACAGAATTGAAAAGTTTCTTTCGAAAAGTGTTGAAAAAAAGAAAATGACTGAAGATGAAAAAAAAGCAATATTATCAAAGATAAAAGGAACAACAAAGCTTGAAGATTTAAAAGATTGTGATTTAATAATTGAGGCAATTTTTGAAAATGTAAAAGTAAAAAAAGAGCTTTTTAGAGACCTTGATAAGATTTGCAAAAAGGAAACAGTTTTTGCATCAAATACTTCAACAATTCCTATAACAGATCTGGCATCAGTAACTAGCAGACCTGAGAATTTTATTGGAATGCATTTTATGAATCCCGTTCCTTTGATGAAACTAGTTGAAGTAATAAGAGGGATGAGAACTCAAGGTAGTACTGTAAAGCTTATAGAAAACACAGCAGAGAAAATGGGGAAAATTCCAATCGAAGTAAATGATGGCCCTGGTTTTGTTTCAAATAGACTTTTAATGCCAATGTTAAACGAAGCAATTTATTGTTATATGGAGGGAATCGGAAAGCCTGAAAACATTGATCAAGTAATGAAACTTGGAATGAACCATCCAATGGGGCCCCTTGAACTTGCAGATCTAATAGGTCTTGATGTTGTCCTAAATATCATGTCAGTTTTATATGAAGGATTTGATGATTCAAAATATAGACCTTGTCCACTTCTTAAAAAAATGGTTCAAGCAGGTTATCTTGGAAGAAAAACCGGCAAAGGATTTTATGATTATTCAAAGTAGGTGAAAAAAAATGGTTTATAAAAATATAATTGTTGAAAAAAAAGATGGAATTGCAATAATAAAAATAAATCGACCAAAAGTACTAAATGCGTTAAATAAAGATACAATTATTGAGCTTACAAAAATCGTTGAAGAAGTAGAACAGGATAAAAAGATTAAGGTAGCAATTCTTACAGGTGAGGGAGATAAAGCTTTTATTGCAGGTGCAGACATTAGCGCAATGGCAAAAATGTCAACAATCCAAGCAAAAGAATTTGCAGAGATGGGGCACAATATGCTTATGAAAATTGAAAATTCAAGAGTGCCTTTCATTGCAGCAATAAATGGTTATGCTCTTGGTGGGGGATGTGAGACTTTGATGGCCTGCGATATCTGTATTGCTTCAAAAAGTGCAAAAATCGGTCAACCAGAAATTAATCTTGGCATTCATCCTGGTTTTGGAGGAACTCAACGACTTCCTAGACTTGTTGGTAGAATGAAAGCAAAAGAATTACTTCTTACAGGCCGCAATATTGATGCAGAGGAAGCACATCAGATCGGTCTTATAAATTTAGTTGTTGATGATGATAAATTGATGGAAACTGCTGAAAAAATAGCAGGAAAAATTGCAAGTAAATCACCATTTCAGACAGATTTTATCAAATCACTTGTTAACAAAGGATCAGATATCGATCTGCATTCAGCAAATTCCCTTGAAATTTCATATTTTTCATCAAGTTTTGCTACATATGATCAAAAAGAAGGAATGAAGGCATTTCTTGAGAAAAGAAAACCAGAATTTAAGGGAAAATAAGATATTACTTTTGAGGATGACAGAGCTGATATAAAACTTGGTATGCTTTTAAAATATCTTCCTCTTTTACAAATAGTAACATTTCAGGTAAACAAGTCATTACTTCTAAAATATTGACACTATTTATCGCAAGTTCATTTGCAAGTACTGCAAGTATACCATATGTTACAATCATCTTTGGTGCCATATGCATATTTATTTCAGCTAGATTTTTATCGATATTTATTATCTTATTTTTTGGAAATACTGGTTTAATGTTTTCTAGATTCTTTATATCAACAATCAATTTTATTGATTCAGTTGCTTGAATTATTCTTAAAACTTCTCCTCTCGAATATTCAATTACATCAAAAAGTTCTGGAATAGCTCTTTGGATATCATCATCTTTAATTAAGGAAATTTCTGCCAGTCCACTTCGGGTCGATAGGTTTATTGTTTGGCTTATTAATTTTCTTGCATTTAAGAATATATCATCTCTTTTCCCAACTTCATATCTTCTAATTGCAGAAATCACTGCGTCAAGTGTTGCATCCATCTCTTGACTTTTTATTATATATTTTGCAAGAGCTCTTGAGTTAATTAACCCCTTTTCCAGATCTCTTTTTATACAAGGATTATTATCTAAAAATTTCCATACTTCCCCTACAGTATTTTTCATAATATAAGTTAACGATTTATTATTATATTAATCTTACTATATATGCTATATATTTGCTAAATTTAAAAAAATTATCTATTTTTTGTTAATTTATTCATTTTTATGTTTTTTTTTATTTTTTTAAGTTGAATATGTCACATTTTTTATATACACAAAATAACAAAAATACATTGAAAGAAGAGGTGATAAATGTTGGTAAAAAAAGAGGGTCTAGAACTCGAGACTAGGCAAGAAATCCATAACTATATTTTAAAAAATCCTGGCCTCTGTCTAAATGAAATTTCCAGAAAATTAAACATTTCAAAAAGCACTCTCAATTATCATCTGAATTACCTAAAAAAACTTGGAGTAATTATTGGAAAAACAAATGGCAGATATATTAGATTTTATGTAGCAAGTAAAGTTGGAAATGGGGATAAGAAGCTAATAAACATTCTTAGACAAGACATACCTTTTAAAATAGTTGCATATTTACTTCTAAATCCCAACTCTTCACAAATTGAAATCAGTAAATTTCTAAAAAAACACCCAACAACAATTGCTTTTCATATTGACAAACTGGCAAACATTGACGTCATAGAAGAAAGACCAAGAGGTAATGAAATTAATTATAAAATAAAAAACGAAGAAGACATTTTTGGACTATTAGAAAAATATAAAGACAGTTTCTTTGAAGATACCGTTGATTATATCTTATCCTCATTATTCAGATAAATATTTTAATTATAATTATTTTAAGATTTTACTAAGTATTTCCTCAGCAGCTGTATAAGGATCAATTTTTTTACTAGAAATTTTATCTAAAAGAGGTTCAACTTTTTCCTTAAAAGTTGATTCATCAAAAATAAAATTCATAAGTCTTTTTCGAATGATTTCTACAAGTTCAGTTTCATATCTATTTCGACGACTTGAATCAAGTATATTTGATTCTTCTAGATATTTTTTATGTTTATTTATCTCTTCAACTAGTTCTGAAACGCCTTTATTTTCTTTTGCAACGGTTTCAACAATTGGAATTTTTCTATCTTTATCAGCACAAGTAATATCAACAAGGCTTTGAACCTCAGCAACTGTTTGATCAACACCGTCTCTATCTGCCTTGTTTACCGCATAGATATCAGCAATTTCCATAATACCTGCTTTTAAAGTTTGAATGGAATCGCCAAGTCCAGGAACTATTATTACAAGGGTGGTATCTGCAATCTTTATTATATCAACTTCAGCTTGGCCAACACCTACAGTTTCTACAAAAATAATATCCTTACCAGAAGCATCAAATATTTCAACTACATCATAAACAGCACTTGCAAGACCACCAAGCATTCCACGAGTACCAAGACTTCTAATAAAAACCCCTTCATCTTGCGCTAGTTCCATCATTCTGATTCTATCGCCTAAAAGTGCACCTCCGCTAAATGGACTTGTAGGATCAATTGCAAGGATTCCAACAGTTTTACCTTGTTTACGATAAATGCGAGTAAGTTCACTAATAAGAGTACTTTTCCCTGAGCCCATAACACCAGTAATTCCAATAACATGAGCATGACCAGTATGAGGATGAAGCTTTTTCATAGCATTATTAGCAATAGGATCATTATCCTCTGCAAGAGTTATTAATCGTGCAATAGCACGAGGTTCACCTTTTAAGACTTTTGAAGAAATATCCTTCATCTTGTCACATTCTTTTTTATAAAATCAACAATTTCTTCACATGGAGTACCAGGTCCAAAAACCCCAGAAATACCTGCTTTTTTAAGCTTAGGTATATCTCCTTCAGGGATAATTCCTCCGCCAATAACAAGTACATCAGTCATTTTCTTTTTCTTTAAAAGTTCTGATACATCAACAAATAAGGTCATATGTGCACCCGATAGCAAACTAAGACCAACAACATCTACATCTTCCTGTATTGCCGCCTCAACAATCATACTTGCGGTCTGATGAAGACCAGTATAGATTACTTCCATTCCAGAATCGCGCAAAGCACGAGCGACAATTTTTGCACCCCTATCATGTCCATCAAGACCAGGTTTTGCAATTAAAACTCTAATTTTATGTGCCATATCCTTTTCCTCCTCTAATAAATCGCAGGTTCCTTATATTCTCCAAAAACCTCCCTTAAAATTCCACAGGTTTCCCCCAAGGTTGCATAACTATGAACACAATTAATGATAAAAGGCATAAGATTATCTTTTCCTTCAGCTGCTTTTCTTAAATTGTTAAGATTTTTTTCAACTTTTTGATTGTTTCTATTTTTTCTTAATTTTTTCAATCGGTTAATCTGCCTTTCTTCACCTTTTTCATCCATTTTCAAAAGTGGGATATCAACAGGTTCATCAGTCTTATATTTATTAACACCAACAAAAGTTCTAATATTTTCATCAATTTCTTTTTGATATTTATAAGCAGCTTCAGCAATTTCTCTTTGGAAAAAGCCTTTTTCAATTGCTGGAATTACTCCTCCAAGTTTTTCAACCCTATCAAAATATTTGTAAGTTTCCTCTTCCATTTTATCAGTAAGCCATTCAATATAATATGAACCACCCAAAGGATCAATTGTATTTGAAACACCACTTTCCTCTGCAATAATCTGCTGAGTTCTAAGTGCAATACGTACAGCTTTTTCAGAAGGAAGAGCCAATGCTTCATCCATAGAATTTGTATGCAAAGACTGCGTTCCGCCTAGAACTGCTGCTAAAGCCTGCATAGTTACACGAACAATATTTATCTCTGGCTGCTGAGCAGTAAGACTGCAGCCAGCGGTTTGAGTATGAAAACGCATAAGAAGGCTTCTATCTTTTTTTGCACCAAGTTTTTTCATCTCACGAGCCCAAATTCTTCTAGCAGCACGATACTTAGCAATTTCTTCAAAAAAATCATTATGAGCATTGAAAAAGTAACTAAGACGAGGGGCAAAACTATCGATATCAAGACCACGTTTTATTGCCCATTTAACATATTCTATGCCGTCGCCTAAGGTAAAAGCAAGTTCCTGTATAGCAGTAGACCCTGCTTCTCTAATGTGATAGCCACTTATACTTATAGTGTTCCAACGGGGAACATTCTTTGAACCATATTCAAAGGTATCAACAATCAAACGCATACTAGGCTCAGGAGGAAAAATAAAACTTTTTTGAGCAATATATTCCTTTAAAATATCATTTTGAATTGTTCCACCAATCACACTTTTATTAATACCTCGGTTTTCAGCCATAGCAATATAAAAACCCCAAACAATAGCAGCAGGTCCATTTATTGTCATACTAGTTGTTACCTTATCGATAGGTATACCATCAAATAAAATCTCCATATCCTGAAGACTGGAAATTGCAACCCCACATTTACCAAATTCACCACGGGACCATTCATCATCAGTATCATAACCATATAAAGTGGGATAATCAAAAGCAACACTAAGTCCGGTTTCACCATGGTCAAGAAGATATTTGTAACGCTTATTTGTCTCTTCAGCAGACCCAAAACCACTAAACTGACGCATAGTCCATAAACGACCGCGATACATAGTTGGATAGACACCTCGTAAAAAAGGATTTTTTCCAGAAAAACCTGAATTTTTAATATAATCAAATTTCTCAATATCCTCAGGTGTGTATAGATTTTTAATCTCAATGCTGGATAAATTCTCAAATTTATCTTTTCTTTCAGAATGATTTTTAGTTGCTTTTAGATAGCAATCATCAATCCATTTTAATTTTTCTTTTTTAATCTTTTCTAACACTTTATTATCAAGCATATTAACTTCCCCAACATCTTAATAATCTATACCTTTTCTTGCTAAAACACCATCCGAATATGGATGTTTTATCTCAAGCATTTCTGTAACAAGATTTGCAATTTTTGAAAGTTCAGGATGAGCATATCTACCCGTTAAAATCAATTCAAGTTTTTCAGGTTTTTTATTAATAAGATTCAAAACATCATCTAAAGGGATCAAATTGTAATCAACTGCTACATTAATTTCATCAAGAATTACAATATCATATTTTTCACTTTTGATTATCTCTTTTGCATGTGCAAAACCTTTTTTTGCAAAATCGATATCAATTTGATCAGGATTTTCTTTTGAAACAAATTCATCTCTGCCATATTGAACAATAGTAAAATTTTTAATATTTTCAACAGCATCAAGTTCACTATACCTTCTTCCTTTCATGAACTGAATCATATAGACTTTATATCCTGCACCAACACCTCTTAAACCTAATCCTAACGCTGCAGTTGTTTTCCCTTTACCCGGACCAGTATATACATGAATATATCCAGTTTTTGATGCCATATTAGCATCTGTTAATTAGCTTCTTTGTTATATGTTTTTCTTTAATAAAAAAAATTTCTCCTTATAATTAATAGAAAGTTTTATGTTTAATAATTTTATTCCCACCTCCATGAAACTAGAATTAAATGAGCAACAAAAAATGATCCAGAAAATGGTTAAAGAATTTGCTGAAAAAGAAATTGCACCTATAGCTGCTGAGTTAGACAAAACTTCAGAATATCCATCAAAAACTCTTGAAAAAATGGCAAAATTAGGACTTCTTGGGATAATTATTCCTTCAGAATATGGAGGAGCTGGTCTTGATGCCATTAGTTACGTTACAGTCATTGAGGAGATTTCAAAAAAATGTGCATCAACAGGAGTTATTACTTCTGTTCATAACTCATTAGTTTCATGGCCAATTATGAAATATGGCAATGAAGCACAAAAAAAGAAATATTTACCAATTCTTGCAAAAGGAGAAAAAATTGGAGCATTTGCTGGAACTGAACCAAATGCAGGTTCTGATCTTGGAGCTATGCAAACAACAGCAGTCCTAAAAGGTGATAAATACATAATAAACGGAGATAAAACTTTTATAACAAGTGGGCCAAAAGCTGGAATTATTATTGTATTTGCAGTTACTGATAAAGAGGCAGGCTCAAAGGGGATTAGTGCTTTTATTGTTGAAAATGATATGAAAGGATATAAAGTTGGAAGTATTTTTGATAAAATGGGAATAAATGCAAATTTAGTTTCTGAACTTATTTTTGAAAACATGGAGGTTCCAAAAGAAAATCTACTTGGAAAAGAAGGAGACGGGTTCAAAATTGCTCTTAGTGCTCTTGATGGTGGTAGAATTGGAATAGCAGCGCAATCAGTAGGAATTGCCCAAGCAGCGCTTGATGAAAGCATTGAATATGCAAAACAAAGGCAGCAATTTGGAAGACCCATTGCAAAATTCCAAGCAATCCAATGGATGATAGCAGACATTGCAACAAATATTGAAGCAGCACGTCTACTTGTTTATAAAGCTGCTCATGCTAAAGATACTAAAGATCGTTTTTCTAAGGAGGCTGCAATGGCAAAACTATTTGCATCTGAAACAGCAATGGATACAGTGATTAAGGCTGTACAAATACATGGAGGATACGGCTACACAAAAGAGTATACTGTGGAAAGGCTTTTCAGAGATGCAAAGATAACAGAAATATATGAAGGTACATCTGAAGTTCAAAGATTGGTAATTTCAGGTAGTCTGTTAAGATAAATATTTACATTTGGTGATAATCAATGGGGGAGTTTGACTATGAAAAGGAATATTCAAATTGGAAATGGGATATTCCTGAGGAATACAACATAGGTTACGATTGCGTAGATAAACACACAAAAACAAATAAAAAAAATAAAGTTGCTCTATATTGGGAAGATTCTGAAGGTAATTCTGAAAAATTTACTTATCAAGACTTAAAAGTAAAAACGGATAAATTTGCAAATGCTTTGAAATCTCTTGGTTTTAAAAAAGGAGACCGTTTTTTATTACGCCTGCCAAATGTTCCTGAATTTCAAATAGCTTTTATTGGTGGAGTAAAAATAGGTGCAATACCTATTCCATCAAGTGTTATGTTTAGAGCTCATGAAATTGAGTATAGATTAAAAGACAGTAATTCAAAAGCAGTAATTACAACTTCAAAGTATGTTGGAGAAGTAAATAAAATCAAGAATAAATGTCCATCTCTAAAAAATATAATCAATATCCATGAAGCATATAATGATCAAATCTCTTATTATGATCTTATGAAAGATGCCTCAAAAAATCTAGAAATTGAAAAAACAAAAAAAGATGATATGGCATTTTTTTGTTATACATCAGGTACAACAGGTAATCCAAAGGGAGCTGTTCATTTACATAGATGGGTCCCTGGTAACGATCCGAGTGTTCTTTATTGGCAACAAGCAAGAGATGACGATATTTTAGCCCATACTGGTGACCTAAGTTGGATTTATCCACTAGGAAATGGTTTTTTATATCCATGGAGACATGGATTTTCTACCTTTATTTATGATGGTCGTTTTTCTCCTGAGCGCTGGTATGAAATACTAGAGAAATATAAAATTACAAATCTTGCATCAGTTCCAACTGCCTACCGTTTGTTTATAAAAATAAAAAATGCAAAGAAAAAATATGATCTTTCCTCTCTCAAACACTGTATAAGTGCAGGTGAGCCGCTAAATCCTGAGGTAATTAGTACTTGGAAAAAAGAGTTTGACCTAGATATATATGATGGAATCGGAATGACAGAGATAATGGTATATCTTTCAAATATTGAAGGTATGAAAATAAAACCTGGGTCATGTGGAAAACCTCAACCTGGAAAAATATGTGCAATTGTTGATAGTAATGGAAAACCTTTGCCTCAAGGGAAATCAGGTTTACTTGCAATAAAAAATACTGACCCTGGTTTATTCAAAGAATATTGGAATAAAAAAGATAAGACAAAAGTGAGTTTTAAAAATGGATGGTTCCTTAGTGGCGATGTTTTATATCAGGATGAAGAGGGATATTACTGGTTTAAAGGTAGAGATGACGATTTGATTATGGCAAGTGGTTATAGGATTTCTCCATTTGAGGTTGAATCAGCAATAATTTCTCATCCTGAGGTTCATGAGTGTGCAGTAGTTGCAAGTCCTGATGAAACTAGAGGAGTAATTGTTAAAGCATTTGTAATTCTTCATGATAAAACTCATGCGTCTGATAAACTTATAAAAAATATCCAGGAGCATACAAAAATGGTAGCTGCTCCTTATAAATATCCAAGGGAAATAGAATTTGTAGAAGATCTTCCCAAGACGCAGAGTGGAAAAATAAAAAGAAAGCAATTAAGAGAAATAGAAATAGAAAAAAAAGGTATTGGAGGTTGAGATATTTTATGAATATAATTGTATGTGCAAAACAAATAATTGATGTATCTGAAATGAAGGTTGATTCAAGTACTAATAAACCAATTTTAAATGGCGTTCCTCAAAAAATAAGCGATATTGATAAAAACGCCATTGAAGAAGCAATTAAAATCAAAGATAAACATGGTGGAAAAATAACTGTAATAACAGTTGGACCAACTGATGCAAAAGAAAGAATAAAAGAACTTCTTGCAATGGGTGCAGATGAAGGTGTGAGTGTAAAATCAGCAGAAAATATCGATTATCATATGACTGCAAATTTACTTGCTGAAGCTATAAAAAAGATTGGCTCATATGATTTGATATTATGCGGTGAGGCATCTGTTGATTTATTTTCAGGCCAAATAGGACCTCGTTTAGCAGGACTATTAAATATTCCTCAAATGACTTATGCAATGTCAGTTCAAGCTGAAAAAGATAAAATAACTTCTGAAAGAAATATGGGTGATAAAGTTGTAAAAACTGAATCTTCGTATCCAGTTTTAATAACTGTTACAAAAGAAATAAATGATCCCCGTCTGCCAAGCCTCATGCAAATTTTAGGTGCTGCAAATAAACCAATTAACGAATGGACTGCCGAATCATTAAAAAAAGACCTAAATCCTTTGGTGGAAACAATCGATCTCAAAGGCGTTTCAATGGATAGAAAAAATATTGTTTACAAAGATGAACTAGATGATTCAGTTAATAAACTTGTTGACAGTCTTGCAAAAGAAGGAGTTTTAGGAGGGTGATTAAAAATGGTTCTTGTTTATTCAAATAATAAAAATCTAACAATTGAGATGCTCAATAAAGCAACAGATATTGCAAAGGATCAAAAGAAAAAAGTAACAGCCGTAATCATCGGTAAACCTGATGAAAATCTTGCAAAAGAGTATATTTCATATGGCGCAGATCAAGTATTTATCGCAGAAACACAAATCGAGTCATTTAAAGCAGAAGAATATTCAGATATTATTGCAAATATTGTAAATGAAACTAAAGCTGAGACTATTTTTATTGGATCAAACAAAAATGGAAAAGAACTTTCTGCAAGACTTGGTGGTAAACTAAACGCAGGTTGTGTAGTTGATTCTAATAATATCTATGTTAAAAATAACAAACTTATTGCAGAAAGGGTAGTTTATAGTGGTAAGGCAATAGCAGTAGAGCAATTCAATACAAAACCTGCAATTGTAACAATTCCTCCAAAAGCTTTTGAGCCAATAAAAAAAGATATTAGTAAAAAAGGAGAAATAATAAAGAAAAAAATTGAAGGCGAAAAATCCAGTTCAAAAAATCTTGATATAAAGGATTTAAAAACTGAGGGAGCAAATGTAGAAGATGCAGAAATTATTGTTTCATGCGGCAGAGGATTTAAGGATAAAAATGATATTAAACTTGCAAATGAACTTGCAGATGTACTAAAAGGAAAAACTGTTGGTTGTAGTAGACCTATTGCTGCTGATCTTAAGTGGTTATCTGAAGACCATTGGATAGGACTTTCTGGACATAAGGTAAAACCTAAACTCTATATTGCTGCAGGTATATCTGGCCAGATACAGCATATTGCAGGTATGAGAGATTCAGGGATTATTGTTGCAATCAATAAGGATCCTGAAGCTTTAATTTTTAAATCTGCTGATTATGGAATTGTAGGAGACCTTTACGAAGTTTTACCAAAGTTAACAGAAGCAATAAAACAAAAAATGGGATAAATTCATCTCATTATTTTATAATATTTGCTTTAAAGAGATGTTAGGATGAGTAGAGAAAATGATAAAAAAATAATTTCTGAAATTCCTAAAGATAAAGTTGCTGATTATATTTTTATGCATCTTCGTAACATGTGGGCTGTTGATGGACTTTACTATCTTGGAATTGAAGAAAAAATGGGAACAGAAGCTGCAACCGAAATAGATAGAAAAGTGTGGGAAGTAATGGGAAAGATTGAGGCAAGAAGAATTAAAAAATTGTTTAACATTCAAGGAACTGACATTCCTTCTATGATGAAAGGATTAAGTTATTCAGGTTGGACTCTTGATTTGGAAGATAAAGAAGTAGTTATTGAAAAAGAAAGAGGAAATATTAGAAATATTAAATGTAGAGTCCAAAATACAAGACTTACAAAAGGGCTAAAAGAGTTTGGATGTAAGCCTGTAAGATGGGGTTTTTTAAAGTCGTTTGCACACGAGTTTAATCCAAAAATAACTGTTAAATGTAACGTTTGTCCACCTGATAAACATCCTGATGATCTTTGGTGTGAATGGGAATTTTTCATAGAATAAGATTAAGATTTATATAAAAAAATATTAGATTTTTTTCAACTTTTACTTTTTGACATTTTTACACATTAATTTTATTAATCATTAGTTTAACAACATTTATGTAATTAGTAAAAAGAAGGGGAAAATATGAGACATGATCATAGTAAAATTGGAAAATATGGAATAAGATGGAAAGCAGTTGAGGGATATAAAACTAAAAATGGTAAATACGTCCCGCCACATCTAAAAAAAGAAAAATTTAAATGGGAACATTATAACTAATTTTATTTTTTTTTTAAATTAGAAAAATTTAATCCAGTATTTAAATGAAAAGAGATATATTTTTAAACTATGTTTTTTATATTGTTTACAAGGCGGGCATAATTATGAAAAAAGCAAATTGTCCTTTTTGTGGACATAGATGGGTGAGAAGTTCAAAGGAATCACCTATTAAATGCCCAAATTGTGGTAATAAATATTTTAGTCAGGAAGAACTAGCTGAGAGAAAGATAAAAAATTATTAATTATAAATATAATTATTATTATATTATAGGGTAAATTATTTATACTTTTAAATATATATTAATAATAATATAGAGGTTATTATATGAAAGCAAAGTTTATTGTTTTAATATTATGTTTATTAATTGCTGGAATGCCAATAATAAATGCAATATCAGCTCCTAAAGTTTTAAAAAATAATAAAGGAATATCTTTAGTTGAAAAAATTAAACTGAATGATGGTGATATACCTTTTGGAGCAGAAGGAGAATTAAATGGAACATGGGGCTTAAGAGAACATGTTCTTTTCGGCATGGTCGAAATACCAATAGGAAATTTTACAGGTTATTATACAAAAATAATGGGATTCATCTATTCTTTTACAGGAGTAATATATCCATTTGGTGATAAAACCAAACCAACAAATATTTCCGCATTGTTTTTTGGTTCCTTTATAATAGGATTTCTTGATAAAATCAACATAAGTCAAGAAAACCAATATAATATTAATACAAATATAACATATTTTGTTGGAATTGGAGAGCAAAACGAATCATCTTTTGATTGGAGAATAATGGGATATACAGGTCCTACTTTTTTCTTAAAAGGAAATTTTTTAGAATTTGAATAAAAAATTTTCTATCTTTCTATTCTTAAAGATTCTACAACTTCTTTTCCAAAATCAGTTAAGCCATATAACTTAATATTTTTTCCACTTTTAATTTCTTCAACCATGTTTAAAGTAAGAAGCGATTCTTCCTCTTTATATCTATTTCCCATTCCCCTAAGTGCACCAATAACATTTGTTGGAGTTGTTTTAACATTATACGCAATTTCAGAAATATAACTACTATTAGGACTTATATCAAACAAATATTTAGTTATCTTCCTTCTAATCGAACTTCTACGTAATGCTCTAATAGACATAGGTCTTTTTATGTCTATAGCTGATTTAATTTGATCGTTTTCCTGCATCCCGTCCAAACACTATATACACATTTTTATTAATAAAATTATTCATTTTTATAAGCATATTCTTTTGCATAATTACATGCATAAAAAATTGCAGTATATTATTTAAAATATTAAATCATTAAAATTTTGATTTTTTATGAAACAAGATATTGAAAAAATTGATAAAAAATTACAAAAAGAAGGTTGGAAATTTTTAGGTGCAATTCTACATTTTGAAAAAGCCTGGAAAAACCAAGCATCAATTTATGAAAGAAATGGAAATTATATAGTATCAGGTATCGACTCAACAGGGAAAAAAGAACTAAACTTATCAATTTCTAAAAAAGAAGCAGAAAAAAGACTTGAAGAAAGTCTAAAAGAAATCCAAAAATTTATGTTTAATATTAAAAAATAAAAAAAAAGAGAGATGTTTAACTGTTGATATATTATTTTATTTTTGCAATCAACTGAGCTATAAATCTAGCCACTAGTGGAAATCTATATGTTAGTTTTTCAAGAACTGTTTCAAGTACTGGAACATTTACTGGTACACTTTTTGGATCATCGCCATTATCAATGTCAAGAGTTGGATCACCAAACATTGCAAACTCAAGCATTGTTTTCCAATCAGACTGCTGGAAATTACTTTGGAAAGTTGTATAGTAATCACTTACACAGTTATTCCACACATCTCCAAGTGTTTTTGTTGCAATTAGCTCTTCGAAAAGATGTACTTCCATCCATCCCATTACACGTTCAGTTTCAGATGTCCCTTGTGATCCATATCCAATTCCAGAAGCGGCAAACGAAGCAATTCCTCCTCCACCACTCTTTGTTAAAGTTCTCCAACCTAAACAATCTGGTTTTTCTGAATATTTACTATTTGAACAAGCATTATACATAACAACTGGATATTTATACTGATTATTGACATTGTATAACTTGAAATCTAGATATAAAAATCCATGGGTTGGTGAAATCAAAGTTTCTGGTGGAACCCAAGTTTCTTCGTTATTTGGAGGATGGGTTGACCAAACAGCCCAGTTACCGTGACCTGACATATCAACAAAATCAACATTGGCTCTATATCCCTTTGCGATATTTGCCTTTGTTAGTTCACTAGTATCATAATCAGGATTTGGATGTGATGCCCATAAACGTGTTGTTGTATATCCTGAAGGAAGTACGTCTAAAACTGCCTCATTTGCATATTCACCCTCACTTATTGAATCACCAGTGAATGAATCTCCTCCGGTTTGCAATATTTTTCTTGTCATTTTATTATGGGCTTTATACTGTAATATCTTGTCAACGACTGTTGATACTTCCCCTGCATTATTTGCTGGAAGTTTTCCCATATATACATCTGGTATTACATCAACATTTGCCATATCAGTTGGATACTCTGCGTACTTTCCATCACCATCAACATCCCAATTTGAAAAACCACCGGTACCATCATAAATATCTGCATAATATAAATCACTTGGGAAATAATCTTCATAAGGTGCAGAAGCTACCCAGGCATTTCTAACTGGAAAGATCTCTTCTCCTTCTACTCCTGCTCCAACAAGCAATAGATAAATAATACCCCATTCTTCTATTTTCTCTTTAATAAAATATTTAATATCCTCTTGAGTATCAACTCCTACGCCTGAAGGAATATCAGCTAATGAAACAAGTTTCGTTCTAATAGGTGGATTAAGGTTATTTTTATGATCGACCAATGGTTGCAATGCAGAATAAAAATTAGCAGGTGCAATTATTAAAAAGTCATATGTATCTCCAAAAATTACTGGCTCTGCAGGCAATGTATATTTAACATCAATTCTTGCATTTCCTGCGTGAGTAACTAAATTCTGCTGTGGAAAATATTGCTCAGGATACAATGAAATAGTGAGATAAACAACATGATCCTTATCTTTTAATCCTGCACCAGTTCTATAAGCGTATCTCTCTTTAGGATAAACATCGATATCTGAATAAGTCATAATTTTAGATTTTTCAACGTTGTTTGATACAACCTCAGATTTCATTAAAACCTTTGGAGAAGGTGCTAAAGGCTTTGATATCTCAATATCTTTAAAATCTGTAAAAGCCACATTTACTTCTTCAATTATTGTTCCGAACGGAAATGTAAATGTTTTAGTTATTACAGGCATTGCTGGTTTGTTTTCCACCCAAGATTCAGCAGTTGATTCAGTTAATTCAAGAGAAACATAATTTTGGGAATCACTTACAATTGGTTGTGAAATAATTATTTTTTCAGAAAAAATTTTTACTTTTTCTTCTTCGGTTCCGGCAACAGCTCCAAGTCCACTAAGGACTAATATTCCTACCACTAAAAATGGTAAAATCTTCCTCATTTTCTACCCCCTTATTAACACACGTTAATTTTCTATATGGCTTAATGTTATATAAATGTTTTTAATATTCTATCAGTTGACTTATTAAATTTATTGATAAAAATATAACAGTCGTTGAAATAAAAGAGAAATTTAAATATTATAAATAAAGTAACCTTTTTTGAAAAATGAAATGTGCAGTTTTATTCTCTGGTGGAAAGGATTCAACATATGCAGCATATCTTTTAAAAAAAGATGGCTATGAAATAAGTTGTTTAATTTCAATTTTTTCAGAAAATCCTGAAAGCTATATGTTTCATACTCCATCAATATCCCAAGTAAAAAAACAATCAGATGTTATGAATATTCCAATAATAGTAAAAGAGACCAAAGGAGAAAAAGAAAAAGAGTTAAAAGACCTAAAAGAAGTAATAAAAGAGGTAAAGAAAAATTATAAAATTGACATAATAGCATCTGGTGCAGTTGAATCAGAATATCAATCATCAAGGATTCAGAAAATTTGTAACGATTTAAAAATCGATTGTATAAACCCTTTATGGAAATATGATCAAATCAAACTTTTATACAGCCTAATAGATCATAATTTTAAAGTAATAATTACAGGGGTTTTTGCATACCCTTTTGATAAATCATGGTTAGGTAGAGAATTAGACAAGGAATTTATAAAGGAAATATCAGACTTATATGAGAAATACAAGATAAATCCAGCTGGCGAAGGTGGTGAATACGAGACATTTGTTACTAATTGTCCATTATTTTCAAAGGAATTAAAATTTGAAAAATCCAAAATAATTGGAAATAAAAATTCCTGGAAAATGGAAATTAGTATAATATAAAAAAAACTAAAAAAGTATTTTTATTTGATAGATACTAATTTAAAGCAAAAAAGTATTAACATGTGTTAAGTTGGGGGTAAAAATGAGTAGAAAAATAATAGCATTATATTTGATTTTAGGCCTGGTAATTAATTTTACAATTGTTTCTGCAAATGTTGTTTCAATTAACTTTAAAAAAGAAAATATATGTGAAAAAACAGAGCATGTTTTTAGTAATGACTATGGAATTCAATTCCAAATGAATTTTGGGTCAGACAGAGGTTATGGTGCAAGATATGAAGGACCTCAACCAATAGGGGATTGTGATAATGATGGAAAAAATGAAGTTCTTATTGGTGGAAGAGACGGTAGACTTCGGGTTTTTGAATGGGATGAAACAAAACAAACATATCTAGAAATGCATACATTACACTGCCCATTTTATCCTTTTGAATATTTTGATTCTGGCGGATTTGCAATTGGTGATTTAACTGGCGACAATAAAAACGAAATTGGTGTTACTTGGAGTACCGCGATACATAAATGGGGCAAAGGAAAATACAGTGTACTTGGTTTTAATAATTGGAGATTTAGTAATGGAGGGGGAAGTGCAGATTGTTTTATTGGTGATTATGACAATGATGGGAAAAATGAGTTAATTACCTCAGGAGGTCCAATGTATGAGGGGAGCAAAGTCCCTGAAATTGGCATTTATAAATGGAATGGATTAAGAGTTGTAAAAGAAGCCGAATGGGATAATCCTGAACAGGGATACACATTTGTTTATATGCCCGCTGTAGGCGATATAGACGAAGATGGATTAAATGAGATAGTATTAGGATCTGCTTGGAAAGTCTTTGTTCTAGATTGGAATGAAGAAACAAATTCATTTGATGAAAAAGTGATTAAGACTACAGGTGAATATTTTTATCCATTTGCCTGTGTGTTGAAAGATAGTGATATGGATGGGAAAAATGAAATTCATGTAGGATATTGGTCTCCAATGATCACTATTTTAGAATGGAATGGTGCAGATTATGAAATTAAATATGAAAAGGAATGGCCTGGCGAAGGTGCAATAATCGAAGGAGTTGACGTAGGAGATGTTGATGATGATGGAATTGCAGAGGTTTGTGTTGGAACTGATGTTGTACATATACTCCAATGGAATGGTAGTTCTTATGTTGAAGAAGCAGTTCTTCCCACATTTGGCGATCTTGCAGTAGTTTCTGTTGGTGATTGTGATAACGATGGTAAAATTGAAATAAATGCAGGTTCAGTGGGTGTAGACAATGGCCAGGATTTCATGTATTGGATATATAAATATGGTTTAGAAACTGAAAATAATGAAGGGAAACAAGGACAAGGAAGCTTAAAAGTATATGTAAAAAGAGAAAATATTGGAATTCCATTAATTAATGCATCAGTCGCAGCATGGAATATAACAACAAACAATTGGTATGATATCCAAGCTCAACGAGGTGAATGGAGTACATATACAAGAGATGATTTACCTGAAGGAGAATATTATCTAAGAGTTATTATGGATGGATTTAAAATAAAAGATACAACAATTACAATAAATGCTGGTGAAGAAACAACTTATACATTTAGCTTATCTCCTTCTCATAGTAATAGGGGAAAGTTGATAGATTTTAATAATAATTTGTTGGTATCAATTTTAAATAAAATAATTTTGAAATATCCAATACTATCTAATTTGTTTAATTTACAATTCATAAAATAAAAGGTGAAAAAAGATGAAAAAAATAATTTGTATTTTAATCTGTACGCTTATGATAATAACAATTATACCCTCGGTTTCGTCAATTAGTAAATTGTCAATTCCTGAAAAAAAAATAAATCAGAATAATCTAATAAATAACAAATATGAAAAAAATCAAATTTTATCAGAATTTGTTTCAATGCAGAACCCACCAAAAATTTCTGAAATGAATTTCAAATCAATAAAACCCTTGCCAAAAAACACACCAGATGAATTCAGTTGGACTGATTACAATGGAAAAGATTGGACAACACCTGCAAAGCATCAAGGAAATTGTGGGAGTTGCTGGGCTTTTGCAGCTATGAGTGTTTATGAAAGTATTATAAAAATAAAAGAAAACTGTGCAGAGTTTAATCCTGATCTTTCTGAACAATACATACTTTCATGTATCAAAGGAGCAGGAAGTTGTTATGGTGGGAATACTCATAGAGCTTTTGAACTTTTAAATTCAACATCAGCAAATGGTAACTATCATGATGGAATAATTCCTGAAGAATGTATGTTATATCAGGCAGATGATGATATACCCTGTTCTGATAAATGTGATAATTGGGAAAGTCTTCTTGTACCGATATATGATTTTGGAACATGGCAGGTTAAAGGCTCTGATGACGATCGGGAAGCAATAAAAACCCATATTATGGAAACAGGCCCAGTTGCTGCTTATATAAAAGGAACTGACATGTTTAAGATATGGGGAGCTTTAAATCATAATCCTGAAGATTTTTTTGATAATATATTACCAGTTGTTGGAATTAATCATGTTATTATGATTGTTGGGTGGAAAGATATATCTTCTGCTCCAAATGGTGGTTATTGGATATGTAAAAATAGTTGGGGGCAAGGATGGGGATACAATGGATTTTTCAATATTGCATATGGTAGTTTAAATATTGATAAATATTTGATAACTTGGGCAGGCTATGACCCAGATAGTTTTAATTGGTCTCCAATTCCAATAACAGACGGACCTTATGGGGTATATCTTGGAAATGAACTATCACTTGATGGAAGTGATAGTATTGGCATAGAAGGTGAAATCCTTTCTTATTTCTGGGAATTTGGTGATGGTTTCAATGACACGGGAATTACTACAACTCACAATTATGCTGATTTAGGAAAATATACTGTCACATTAACTGCTACTGATAGTGAAGGTTACATTGGCGACTCTGAAACAAATTTGTGGGTTCAAGATTCAAATTTACCTCCAAACAAACCAAGTATTTCAGGCCCTGTTTCAGGCATGGTTAATGCAAATAAAAAATACACAGTTTCATCAACAGATCCAGAAGGAAATGACATTTGGTTTTTAATAAAATGGAGCGAAGAAGAAACATATCAGATATATGGCCCTTATAAATCTGGAGAAGAAGTGACTATTGGTCATTATTGGCAAAAAATTGGTTCACATACAATTTCTGTAAAAGCAAAAGACGTATTTAATGATGAAAGCGAATTGGAGACATTTAATATTAGAATTCCTAAAAATAAAGCAAGAGATATCAGTGGATTACTACTTTATAAGGTCATTAATAGATTTCCCTTTATCTCTATTTTAGTAAAAATTATTTCAAATATTGATCTAGTTTTTTAAAAAAAAAAATCGCAAGTAAATCTGAGGAAACAATGGAAATAAATATCAGAAAAGCAACTTTGAATGATTTAAAAGAAATCAACGATATATATAATGAAGCAATAAGAGATACTGTATCAACATTTGATATTGAACAAAAAACAATTGATCAACAAAGATTATGGTTTAAAAACCATAGTAAAAAAAATCCAATAATTGTTGCAATGAAAGACAAAAATATTTTAGGTTTTGCTTCTCTTAGCAAATATTCAAATAAAGATGCATATTCAGATACAGCAGAACTATCTTTATACATAAAAAAAGAATATCAAGATAGAGGAATAGGCAAAAAATTATTAGAAGAAATAATTAATGAGGGTAAAAAAGTAGGGCTGCATACAGTAATATCTAGGATAACAGAAGGTAATGAAAAAAGTATACATATGCATAAATCAGCTGGTTTTGTACATATCGGAGTAATTAAAGAAGCAGGAAACAAATTTGGAAAACTTTTAGATGTATATTTAATGCAAAAGATTTTCGATTAAAATAAAAAATTATCTTAAATATTTTCCTACAAATGAATCAACTTCAGGAATCCCACCTTGCAAGATAATATAACCATTCTGTGGTTCTCTTTCTGTTATTTCACCAGCAATTGGAGTTAACATAATCTTTTTTACTTCATCTAAATTACTTGTTTTACCCAAAGCCCAACAAAGTTTCATATAAGCAACTTCAGGTAACATATTTTGTGCAGGAACTACACCTAATTTTAACAAATCCCTACCAGTATCATAAACATACATTTGGACATAACCCCATAAAGTCTGAACCGTCATATATACTGCAATACCTTCCTCAATTGCTCTTTTTAAGGGTTTATATAAGGGTTTATTAACATGTCCAAGACCCGTTCCAGCAATAACAATTCCTTTGTATTTATTATCAATTAGTGACTCAATCATATCTGGTAACATATTTGGATAATAGTAAACAATTGCAACTTTTTCTTCAAACGCTGTGTCTATTAGAACATCTTTATCTTTTCGTCTTTTATTATAGTCTTTTCTAAAATATTTAAAATCTTTAGGTGTAACCATACCAAGAGGTATATCACCAATCGTTCTAAAAGTACTCCTATAACTACTATGCATTTTTCTAACACGAGTACCTCTATGTAAAAGATTATACTGATCACTAGTCGGCCCAAACATACAAACCATTACCTCTGCAATATCAGAATATGCTGCAGCTCTTGTTGAGTTTATTAAATTAAGAGCCGCATCACTTGAAGGTCTATCAGATGACCTCTGAGATCCAACCAAAACAATAGGTACTGGAGGTTTTTGAACCATAAATGATAAAATTGCACCGGTATGATGCATAGTATCAGTCCCATGTCCGATCATAATTCCATCAACACCGGCTTCAATTTCTTTACCGATTGCTTTTGCTGTTGTAATATACTGTTTAGGCCCCATGTTTTCACTGAAAATCCCATATAATTTCTCGGTTTTTAGATTACAAATATCTGCAAGTTCTGGAACAGCCCCATACAATTCACCAGGTGAAAAAGCAGGAATAACTGCCCCAGTCCTATAATCAAGTCTAGAGGCAATAGTGCCACCAGTACCAAAAAGTTTAACATTAGGTTTTTTTGAATCAATAGGAAACTCTGATTCTGGGATTTTATAATTTCCCTTTTTAAAACCTATCTCTTTAACAGACTTTATTGAATTTGTCTTAATTCCAACATTATATCCATTATGAAGCTTAAGAACAATATGTTTATCATCTTCTGTTTCTGCTCTTGGAAGAATAATTCCTTTAAAAGTACCTCTACTTGAGCTAATTATAACATCACTCCAAACTTTTATTTTTAATTCTTTAAGTTTCTTTTTTGCAGCTCCGCGATAACCTTTGTAAATATCATCTTCCAATATGATCACCTTTGATATAATTCTATCAAATTATAATATTTTATCAAGAGAATGCAAATGTAGTATAATAGTTATATTATAATCAAAAAAAGCTTTAATTAAAATTTATTTGTGCAAATTTAATAGGAATATTTAGATATGTGATATAATATGTGCACTCCACAATGAAACACAATTTAATACGCAACGATGAATACTACAAAAAATTAGGTTTCAAATGCGGGCTTGAGATACATCAGCAACTTTTAACAGAAAAAAAACTATTTTGTCGTTGTAAAGCAGTTCTTCATAAAGATAAACCTAGCACTACAATTTTAAGGCATATGAGACCTACCTTATCTGAATTAGGAGAATATGACGGTACAGCATTAATGGAATTTAAAACTAAAAAAAATGTAATTTATCAATTATATAACGACACAATATGTACATATGAAATGGATGATACTCCACCATTTAAACTAAACCAAAAAGCATTAGACATATCTATTGAGGTAGCACTGTTACTTGATTGCAGCATTGTAAATGAGATACATATAAGTAGAAAACAATATTTAGACGGAAGCATTCCAACTGGTTTTCAAAGAACTGGAATAATTGGTATTGAAGGTTCGGTATCATTAAATGATAAAAAATTAAAAATAATTCAACTAAGTCTTGAAGAAGATGCTTGTAGAGAGGTAAGTGATAAAGGTCATACTATTACTTTTAATACAGATCGCTTAAGTATTCCACTCGTTGAAGTTGTAACTTATCCTGATATTAAAACTCCAAAAGAAGCAATGGAATTTGCACGATGCATAGGAAGACTATTGAGATCAACACAAAAGGTTAGAAGAGGTTTAGGTAGTGTGCGCCAGGATGTAAATGTTAGTATAAAAGGAGGGACAAGAGTTGAGCTTAAAGGGGTTCCAAAACTTCAATATATTTCAAAGGCAGTCGCAATAGAAGCTGATAGACAAAAAGCATTACTTGAGATAAAAAAAGAGCTTAGATCAAGGGGGATAACAAAATCAACTTTTCAAAGTGACTATCGAGATGTTACATCTATTTTTAAAAAAT
>Ga0272442_10002475_pt1 | contig 26723 bp, 21 predicted proteins | sample SSMForm2O_FD_200262 | JGI IMG/M metagenome (GOLD analysis project Ga0272442, IMG submission 200262) | Marine sediment archaeal communities from Little Sippewissett salt marsh, Falmouth, MA, United States - SSM-Form-2O | ecosystem: Environmental > Aquatic > Marine > Wetlands > Sediment ... | reverse complement strand
AGCGAAGGACAGGCCAATCCACTTGTTAAAAAGAAAATAGAGACATCCCAGCAGATAGAGCCAGAATAAGAAATCTGCAACCAATGCTTGGAATATTGCTTTTATCTGATCTTTCATCGAATCTCCACTTCTTCGGCATCTTCACCGTATATATCTTTGAATTTTTTCTCGTCGATCTGGATAGGGGTACCATCAAAAACAATTTGCCCGTCTTTAAGAGCAACCACCCTAGAGCCGTATTTACGGGCTAGACTGAGAAAATGCAGCGAACAGATAACAGTAATATTATCGTTCTTATTCAATTCCCCCAGATATTTCATGACCGAATCCGCCGTAGCCGGATCCAGGCTCGCTACCGGTTCGTCAGCCAGAATCAGACGAGGATTCTGCATCAATGCTCTGGCGATAGCAACTCTCTGTTGCTGTCCTCCGCTGAGATTTCGAACCAGTTTATGTTTAAACTCACTCAATCCCACTCTCTGGAGATTACTTTCAGCTTCTCTGATATCTTTTCTTATCCTGTAAAAACTTAGCGAATGAAGCAAATTCACATAACCCAGTTTGCCTGTCAGAACATTGGTTAAAGCAGAAATGTTTTTAATCAAATTGAATTGTTGGAATATCATTCCGATATGACGCCGGATATGTCTAAGTGCCTTACCTTTGCTGAATATAACATTTTTCCCGTTGAAGCTGATCTCTCCGGAAGTTGGCTCTATTAAACGATTTATACATCTAAGCAGGGTCGATTTACCCGATCCGGAAAGACCAAGCAAGATCAGGAATTCTCCCGGTTGGACCTTGAGATTGATTTCCTTCAGGGCATGGGTGCCACCCTCGTAAAACTTATGCAATTTTTTTATTTCTAATATACTGTTCATTTCAGGTAATCCGACGCATCGGCTCCCAGAGCTTTCAATGTTTCTCTAACAACCTCATAATCGCTGTCAGAAGATTTTTTAAAACCATCAATATCAAAAAGTTCTACTAAAGTTTTATGACCTTCGGCTGTCTCAGTGAATTTTATTAGAGCATTAACAATCTCTTCACGCATTTCAGAGGGGAAATCTTTTCTGAAAGTAACTGTGTCGTTAGGTATCCATTCTGTAAATCCAATGATCTTGATCTTATCGACAACATCAGAATAGGTATCGATCACAGCCCTCCTGGCATCGTAGATCTCACCATCCTCTCCTTCAGGTGACCAGAAAGTACAGCCCACATCAGCCCGTCCCTGGTAAACCGCTAAAATTGCCTGAGGATGACCTCCGGCAAAAAAACTGTTTTTAGGTTTAATCCCTTTCTGTTTGAGGATAGCTGAAGGATAAATATATCCGGAAGTAGAAGCTGCGTCGGTATAAGCTACAACCTTTCCCGTAATATCTTCTATCGAATCAATCCCGCTTCCTGCTTTAGTTACAAACTGACCCCTATACTCTGATAACCCTTTCCTGATCGTAGTTAAAGCAACCTCTGCCCCAAACTTTTGATTTGCTAATATATATCCAAAAGTAGCCAGCCAGGCAATATCCGTCTCTTCTGTTCCTATAGCTTCAATTACCGAGGCATAACTGGTTGGAACAGCAACTTTGAAATGATAACCCGTCTGCTCCTCTAAGTATTTTGCAATTGATTCTGCGCTTGTTACAATCTTTCCGGCTTCCATAGAGGGAACGAAATACATCTTGATCGGATTCTGCTTAGTGCCAAGTTCCCTCGACTGAACGCAGGCTCCGATTAGAAAAATGATTAACAGCAGATATAAAATTATTTTCATTCTATACTCCCAGTTTTACTTTATTATTCTAATTAATTCCTTAAGATTTTTTATCTCATATTTTGGTCTGATTCCAGTTTCATTATGTAAATTATTATAATTGAACCAACAGGTGTCAACCCCAAAATCATTACCTCCCTTGATATCAGAATATAGATTATCTCCCACGATAATAACCCTAGTTTTATCGTTAAAACCAATTTTATTTTGGATGTGATCGAAGATTCCTGCATCCGGTTTGGGTGAACCGATCTCTTCGGAAATAAAGATATCTGTAAAAAAATCAACAAGTGGTGATCGATTGATTCTTGAGTATTGAACATCGGAAAGCCCATTAGAGATGATCAACTGTCTTACCTTTTTATGAAAAAAGCTGACCACTTCGAGGGCACCATCCAAAAGTATGGCACTGGAAGCGAGATTATTCAGATACATTTCACTTAATTCATGGGGATCCAGCTTTCCAAAATTAGCAAACAATCGATTTTGGATAAGACGCCTGAACCTTTCCACCCTCAATTTCTCTGCGGTGATATTCTTAAGCTCGAACAGTTTCCAGATTTCAGCATTGATTTCCCGGTAATATTTTTTCGCAGCTTCGATATTACAATTAGGATAGAAGTAATTCAAGGTCTTTTCCAAAGCATTTTCTTCAGCAATTTCATAATTGAAAAGAGTTCCATCCAAATCATACATTATGATATCATATTTCATTTCTTCCCTCGCATGTTAAAGATTATGGTAGCGGATTGTTCTGCAACGAAAAATTTATAAAAATGTTATAAAATCTAAAATCCTTGGGAAGAAAAAAAGTTGACATAGAAGGTTAAGTAACTTTCTAAGAGGTTTGTGAAAAGAGTTAGATCGAGATTCAGAGCAGACCTTACCAAGATCAGGGAAACAGTAGTAGACGTTCCACATAAAAATTTCATGATGTGTCTTAATGAAAGTACTCTCAATCCATTTGAGATCCTGAGCAAAGAAATAATTCAGAAATTGCGAAACGTACCATTCAACCGTTATTTCAATTCCATAACCCAGGAACTTCTGAACCTTCTTTCACACTATGTGGGATTAGATAAGGAATACATTATGATGGGCAACGGTGCTGATGAAATGTTGTATTACACCTTTGTAAGTGTGAGGGAAAACAAAAAAGATTTTGCTCTCAGCCTTTCACCTTCATACTTTGATTATAAAAGCTATTCCGGTGCTGTTGGTCTTAAGATCCAATACATAGATCTTAATCAGGATTTCGATTTCTCCACCCACAAATATTTGGAAAAATCAAAAGATCCAGACTGCAAACTGGCCATAATCTGCAATCCTAATAACCCAACCGGTAATCTTTTTCCGAAAACTAAAATTATTGAGATAATCGAAAACTGCCAACAGCTTGTTCTGGTTGATGAGACCTACTTTGAATTCTCAGGAGAAACATTATTAAATGAAATTGATAATTACCGAAATCTGATTGTTGTCAGATCCTTTTCCAAGGCTTTCTCCGCTGCAGGGTTGCGATTTGGTTATTTGCTATCTCATCCTGATAATATCAAAGAATTAAAAAAAGTAAAAACTGTTTTTAATCTAAACCTGATAACTCAAGCTATAGGAACTGTTATTCTGGAGAATCAGGGATTATTCCAAAATTATATTCTCAAAGTGATCAAGCAAAGAGAAAAGCTATTTTCCTCTTTGTCCAATATGCCAGGTCTTACTCCTTTTAACACCAAAACTAATTTTCTTATTTTCAAATCAAGATTTTCAAAACAATTATATACCCATCTCCAGAATTGTGAAATTGCTATTAGGGCTATTTGGACTCATCCTGTTTTAAGGGATTTTTTACGGGTTACAGTTAGTAAACCATCGGAAAATAAGTTCTTTTATGAAAAAACCAGAGATTTCATGCTTCAAAAAGTGTAATTCCTTGAAATATAAGGGCATAAACATTTATTATTCTTGGGGATAAGAAATACGTTATTGGTAACATAAAAATATAAAATAATCCAGGCACTAAACCTATGACCTTATATTTAGTCTGAATGAATGGAAATCATTCCTCATATTTCCACAACTTTTAAAAACACAGTGATGAAAAAAGCACACCTGTGATTTCATGAGAAAAATCTAACCATCTGAATTTGACCTGAGGGTTACAGTGAGTTTGGAGTTTGTTTCAGATTATATCCTGTTGATAATATCAAAATGATGTCTTAACAGCAATTTGGTGATAACTTATAGATCTGCTTGTGTTATTTCTCATTTTGTTCTGTAGTTGCGATCTCGGAAAAAAATAAGGATCTAATCCCCGGTCGAGCTTTAAAGGCTGAAGATCTGCTCTAAATCCTAAAAGTTACCGTAAAAACAGTCCCATGCGGAGAATTGTCCTCGACCTTGATCTCTGCATCATATCTTCTCAGTGCCTTTTTTACAATATACAGACCAAGTCCTGAACCTCCATTTTTACCGTAAGTAAAGGTTTCTTCAAAGATCTTGTTTTTGATCTTATCTGGAATTCCGATCCCGAAATCTATGATTTTTATCTCACATTTTTCCTGCCCGGAATTAATTCGAATCTCGAGTCTATCTGATTGTGAGTGTTTGTAGGCATTTCCAATAAGATTATTAAAAATGGATTTTAAGGCTTGATCAGCCCAGACCTTACCCTCTCCCTTAACAGTAATATTCAAATCAGGGAATTCAGAGATTAGCTCATCCAGGATTACACGAAGATCATACTCTTCCAATTCTTCATGGAGAGAACTGATCATTTCGAATTCTTTCATCTGCCTGATCAATTGAATACTGGAATCGATCTTTTTATCCACTTCCGAAATCAAGGACTTATCCGGTTTGAAAGAGAATATCCTCATCGCACTCTTAACCGAAGCCAGGGCATTGGTCAGGTCATGTCTTAAGATCTTGTTTACCAATTTAAGATGTTCCCTGCTTTGCTCAAGATCTCTTTCTGCTTTCAACCTCTTGCTGATCATTTCATTAGTTGATTCTGCGAGTAAACTGAATTCGTTAAAAGTCAGTTTTCCCGGATCGATCTTACTGGATTCATCAGCTGCTTTCTTAAAGAAATTTAAGAAGATCTGAAAATTCTTTCTAATCTTATTGAATGCGGTTCTTGAGATGATGAAGATAGCAATCATGAGGATCAGCAATATGACCAGGATCTTGATGATGTTAACCCTGATCCTCTTTTCGATCTTTTCTCTCAAATGATCAATCTCTGGCTGAATGTCATTAATATAAAACCCCGCTCCAACCATCCATTCCCATTTCGGGAAACCTTTGATAAATGAGATCTTCCCTTCCGGTTCCTCCTGCCCCATCTTATTCCAGGAATACTCAATGAAATCACCTTCCGGATTGCTGACAGCCTGACGTTCTTCCTGAATTACCTTAATCCCGTTGGGATCGGTCATTTCCCAGAGATTTCTCTTATCCGGAACGATCTCCCCATCGGTGATCAAGGCATCACCATCGTAAGTATTAACGAAAATATAGCCGTTTGGCCCGAATCGGATCTGACTCAACCGTTCCAGACTTTCCCTTTTAATGTCTTGTTCAACATCATCCAGATATTCACCTGTACCAAAATACCAGTCGAAAGGTTCAAAATACTTAACGAAGGTGATCTTGGGATAGATCATCTCATCTCCAGCATCCGGTTTCCTCCAGTAGTCCCGAACAAAACCTTCTCCCTGTTTCTTGATCACATCAATCTCGTCACGGATCACGTAATTGCCCTTTTCATCTTTCAGATCCAGTAGATTTTTGTTTTCATACTGTGGTGCGATTGGATATAACTGCTCCACACCATCCATGGAAACAGCAAAGTAATATCCCCTGCCATTGTTGAACCTAATCGGCCTTAAGGCATCCTTGAAAAGTTGTTTAATCCTAGCCAAAGGCATTTTCCCATTGTATTGTTGATAAATGTTATTGCCAATGGAAATGGATTCGTAAACACGATCTTTGATATTTTCACGCAATCTCTGTTCTGTTAGATTCTGGTTATAATTAAGAAAATCGATCGCTTTTTCAACCTCAAATCTTATCAAAGCTTTCTGGTCATCAATGAAGGTAGTTTTCAGGGATTTTGCTTCTTCGTTGAATTGATTATACTCTGAGGAAATCCAGAAATAACCTGCACCGGTAATAGAAATAATCGCGATTAATAACATCGAATTGAGAAAAAAACTTATAATGGTGCGATTATTATCCCTTTTTCTACTCATAATTGGAATATTAATTAGTTGATAAAATTGTCTATTAATTTTTTTAAGATAAATTCTCAAGTTTCTTTTTAAGATGTATTAGCTTTTCCTGCATTTTATTTATCTTAACATCTTTTTCACGGAGTTTTCGGTCGAATTGATCCTTTAACATAGCCTCATAAGCTAGGATAAATTTCAAAGATAATTTTATCCTGTCAACAAGGGAGAGTAAGACTGAAATATCTTTTTTTGTATAGGAGTTCCTATCGCGTCTTTTGCCCATCGCCAGATACCATTTCTCCTGCCGGTCTATCAGAACTGGAATTACCAGTGGGAAACTGCTGATATCCTGGCTTTTGAAGTCTTCAGGATTATTGATCTGGGATAGTTTTTTCCCACCCAAAATTCTTTCCTTATCCAACACTGGTGAATTTTCTTCGATATCAGATCCTCTCACCTCGTTGAATTTGAAAGCCTGAAATTTTTGATCATAAGAAATCAAAGCCACTTTTTCTATAGGAAGCCGGTTGATAAGATTTTCACAGATATATTCTTCGAACCCTTCCAACACACCTTCTTCTGATAAATTCCTTGAGAAGGTTTCGGTTTTTTCCAGAAAATCAAGTTCGGAACTGTTTAACTTGGTATCTACTATTTTTTCAATCCTATTTTTTATAGGATTGAAAAAAGCTATCATTCCAATAGTTGCTGGTATTCCGGCAATGAACTCTGAACCAAAGAATTTACCGAAAATGTGCTGTAATAATTCGCCTAACGAATAGTCAATTAAACCAAACAGGGTAATGAAAAGAATACCGATAATAGAGTAGATCAAAGTGCTCCTGATCTTAATGTCGAGAGCAGTTCCCGTGAGTAAAGCCCAGGAGAAGGATCCCAGAAACCATAATATACCGAAAAAGATGCCAAGTAGAGGGAGTATAACCATCACTGCAATCAACATCCCATCCAGGATATTGCTGAAATCTAGTAATTCAGATAATCCGATTAGACTAGATACACCAAATAAAAAAGTCAACAGGAAGATAATTCCTAAGAAGACAGCAGCACAGATCAAAGTAAATCCCATACCCCCGAAAGCTGCTAGAAGTCTCTTCAAATCAATTGAACCAGTGGTTTTATATTCTTTTCTCAACAGTAAAAAACCTTTTATCAACCAAAACAACGACCATAATTGACAAAGAAAATAGATCTTAATGTTTAAACAATATAAGAAATAGAATAACAGATAGATCGCAGCAGATGTAAGGTAAAGTTTGCGAATGTTCCTTTTAGCTTTGGTTTTGATGACAATAAAATGGTAAAAAACTACTCCCCAGAAAGGGGTCAAGAGAGCAACAAAAGAGCTATCTAAAAATTCGGGTAGGATAAAATCCAATCTGGAATAAAACAAAAATATCAGGAAAAATACGATCAATAGGTTTTCTTTAGCCAAACTGAAACGAAGCAAAAGATAGGAATTAAAAAAAACAAAAAAGAAGATAACAAGGTTAATAACCGAATTAAATAAAGTTTCATAACTGAGTTTTTTTACTGTTTCAATTTCCAGAATATCCTTACGGGAGGTTATTGTATCCTGAATAACCAGTCCTACTGATTTCACATCAGCAGGGAATAGCATTTCATCAATCTTTAGCACATATTGTTTCTTGTCACCCAGGCTAATATGTATCTTCTCTCCAAATTCGGAAACCATGCTGTCAGATTCTGCAACTTGCCCTTCCATATCACTGTTATCAGTTAGAACATTTAATACCACTTTGTTCTTAAGACTTTCAGCTAAGAGAGAATCCTGAATTCCTGTTGCTCTGTTACCCTCCAGATTAAAGGGGATAGTGCTCCCGATAAGTTTGGTATTAATGTAAAGGAAATTATTAATGAACTGTAGAAGGAGAAAAGTCAGGAAAAAAATCCAGGCAATTGATTTTAAAATCTTATAGTTCTTATCGCTCATTGGTTTTCTGGTTTCCTCTCTCTCTCAGCCAGAGCTTTTTTATATCTATCGATCTCTTTATCTTTCTGCTCGATCGTTTTGACATATTTTCTGTTAACTATGATATCATAAGCCAGGATAAACTTCAGAGACAATTTTATTCTACTGGTCAATTTTAGTAACGCATTCTCATCGTTTCTGGTATAAACCGATCCATCTTTCTTTTTTCCCAATGCCAAGAACCACTTATCTTTATCATCATAAAGGATAGGTAAGATAAGGCTAAAACTGGCGATTTCCTGAGGATTCTCATTAGGAATGAAGTTCCGTGTGATTTTAGCTTGCTTTAAATAATCGTGAATATCTTCCACCCTGGAATTTTCTTCGATATCAGATCCTCTGATCTCATTGAACTTGAAATAATCCAATTCCTTATCAAAAGAAATCAGGGCAACTTTCTTTATGGTTAGACGATGGATCAGATTTTCACATATATATTCTTCAAATCCCTCAATAACACTTTCACCTACAAGTTTTTCCGAGAAACTGTCGGTTTTTTCCAAGAAGTCAAGTTCACTGGTATTTAATCTGCTATCAACCATGTTTTCAACTTTGTTCCTGATGGGATTGAAAAAAATCAATAATCCGATCGTTGCCGGTATTCCGGCGATAAATTCCGAGCCAATAAAATTTCCAAAAACCTTTTGCAGGAATTCACCAAGGGAATAATCGACCAAACCAAAAACAGTCACGAAAAAAATTCCAATTAAAGTATAGATAAGGGTACTGCGGATCTTAACATCAAGAACGGTGCCCGTTAGTAAACCCCAGGTGAAAGAACCGAAGAACCAAAGAATACCTACTATAAAGGTCACGGCTGATAAGATAAGGAAAATAGCCATAATAATGATCTGGATATTATAGATTCCAAAACGAACATATCCCTGAGATAAAAAGGCTATACTGGTTGCCAGAATTATAATGAGAACCAGAGATATTATTACCAGGAAAACACCTTTAAAAGCTCCCAATAACCTTTTCTGTTCTATTGAACCTGACTTTTTGTACTTTTTCCAGAGACAGATATAACCAACCAGGATCCAGAACAAAGACCAGATGTAAAGCAACATTTCCAGATCGATCCGGATTAAGAGAAAAAGTAATGAAGCAAAGAAAGCAAGAGCAAAGGATATCAGATAAAGAGCCTTTACCGAGTTTTTACTGTCTATCTTGGTAAGAATAAAATGATAGAATAAAATACCTAATAAAGCTGCTCCCGCATATATGCAGCATCTGAATACATTACCCAGAGGTAGATCTCCCGGTAAGGCCAAGATCAGGAGGAAAAAAATCATCAGGATGTTATCTTTCGATATGCTGTATTTTAACAATAACAAAACATTGAAATAGATTATAAGTACAAATAAGAAATTAAAGGCAAGACTCAATAATCTAACCTTGTCTATTTTTCTGGAAGTTTGCACATTCAGCTCATCAGTTTGATCCGAGAGTGGATCATAATAGAGAACATCAACCTGTTTTCTTGCTTTCAATGTTAACTTTAGCTGTTGCTCGAGATCTTTTTCAGAATAGAATGTTATATCATTTTGACGGGTTAGACCAGACAGATCAGCCAACCAATTCTTTCGGTTTGGGAAGTAATTGATCTCGGATTCAAATTTAAGGGTATCGATCGAGACTATCAATTTGTTGTGCAAAACCTGAAAATAAGTTGAGTCTGTAAAGTTAATCGGTTTTGAACTTTCCAGATCGAAGGGTAAAACAGTTGTGAATAAGTCTGCTCTATATATATAAACCCAGTTAAAGATATTTATCAATAAACTGACAATAAAAATGATCCAGGCAGATTTATGAAAGATAAGATGAAATTTTTCTGACATACACCCCCACAAGTAATGTCCTGTATTATTTTAACTTGATCCTATTTTTTTGAAAGCGACTGGTAAAGAACCTTTTGTTTTCTTTTCTAATTGTTATTCCCTGTTCGTCAAAATACTCAAGTAGAGCGAGTGAAGTAAGTCTATTGGCAGCAAGTAAATCCCTGAACTCAGCCACTGTGATACCTTGGTGTTTGTTATCTAAAAAGGAGATCAGTTTTTCTTTAACTTCCTCGACAAAATCAGCCGGAAACAACATTTTTTTTATGTTGTAAAGTAGCTTTTTTTCCAACATATAATTAATAATCTGTTCCAGTTTGTCCCGTTTGAACTCTTCTTTACTAAAATGATCATAAATCTTATTGAATTCGACATATAGTTGATCAGCGTTCTTGATATAATCCTGGATCTTAGAGATAACTCTTTCAATATTTTTATCTAATTCCACTTTATGATCCTTCAAGCTCCAGGTTTTTCCATCTGTTCTTATTTTTCCATCATTCTCAAAATCCTTTAAAAGAATTTTGAGTATTAGTTTGGTTTTCTCATTTTGTTCCCTTCCAAAAATTCCCAGCAATTCATTCAGGGATCTTCCTTTCATACTGAAAGGATTTTTCCGATGATAATCCCTTAAATTGTTAAGGATCCTGTTACGAAGATCGGTTAATTTTTTTTTCTCTAAAAGCAGGATCTTATCTTCTCCTTGGATGAAACTTATATCTGAGGGTAAATTACGAAATATCGTATCGATAAGTTCATCTGGTTTCAGATTAAGGTGTTCGGCAATTTCAACAAATTCAATGGGGAGAGGTGATTTTTTAGTCTCGGCAGTTATCAATTGAGCAAGTTCTCCTGAAGATATTTTCTCAACCAGTTCGATCTGTTTATCTCTTCTTCTTCGATGGTGTAAGGGATAAGGATCTATTACGGAACCTCCACCCAAAGTATTTTTGCCGGATGAATTTCGCAAAATGAATTTATCTCCCATCATAATAACAGATTCCTGAGGTAAATATATCTGAGCTAAACCTTCCTGACCGGGTTTAAGTTCATCCGAGTCTAAGAGGTGTAATCTACACATCAACCTGATCGTGGATGTTAAGAATATGGCTTGGGACCAGAGTTTAAGTTTTCCTGTTTCCTTGAACAGTTTGAGTTTTACATCGATCAAACTGGTAGGTTTTATAACTTTTGAGGAAAGAAGCATTCCTCTTTTAAAATCTTTTTGCCGAAATCCTGCAAGATTAAAAGAAGCTCTGTCCCCCGCTTCCAGAGAATCTACCTGAATTCCATGCCTTTCCATCCTGCGGATCTTGAGCTCCAACGAACCTGGTAATAAATAAACAGGATCATTTAGCTTAATCTTCCCCGAAAGAACAGAACCATTTACTATCGTACCAAAACCGGATCTGGTAAATAAGCGATCAATGTACAAGCGAAAAATCCCGGAATTATCCTTGGGTTTAACTTGTGGAAAAATCTCAACAAGGATTTTTAATAATTCTGACAATCCTCTTTTTTTCAATGCAGAAACCGGAATTATGGGAGCTTCTGCCAAAAAGGAATCAGCAACGAACTCTCTAGTCTCTTCTACGGCAAGCTGGATTAAGTCTTCATCAACACTATCAATCTTAGTAATAACTACCAAACCGTGCTTGATTCCCAGGATTTTCATTATTTCCAGGTGCTCCCTGGTCTGAGGCATAATGCCCTCGTCAGCAGCAATTACCAGGAGAACCAGGTCGAATCCAGCTACTCCTGCTACCATAGTTTTAATGAAGTCGGCATGTCCGGGTACATCTATTATACCAAGACTGTTTCCATCAGGAAGGTCCAGATGCCAGAAACCCAGGTTTATTGTAATACCTCTTTCCTTCTCCTGCTTGTGAGTATCACAGTCATATCCAGTTAAGGCTTTGATCAAACTTGTTTTACCATGGTCGACATGACCGGCAGTTCCCATTATAAGATGTTTACTTTGCATATGTATACCTCAATATGATATTGATAGAAGCATTTAAAGAAAGTAAAATTAGTCAAGAAATGTAATTTTTTTTTAATGTTTTACTTAGAAAAACTCCTTTTTAAAAAGCTTTACATAATTACTTCAATAGATTTTTTGTCATATCAGAGGGGATGAAACTGGTGTTTCGGCCGGTCTTCAAAACCGGTAATGGGCAGCTAACACTGTCCATGGCAGGTTCGATTCCTGCCCTCTCGGCCATTTTTTCTTCTTTTTTAAAAAAAATACTTGCTATTTGAAAAATCCATTATTATATAAATAAGATGTTTGTTTTAATATTGTATTTATTCATTGCCCTTTTTTTCTCATTTCTCTGCTCTCTTCTGGAGGCGATGCTTTTATCTATAACACCCTTATATGCAACAGCCTTAAAAAAAAATTCCCCAAAAGTAGGACAGAGGATTTTAGAACTTAGGAAAAATATCGACAAACCTCTGGCTGCCATACTCAGTTTGAATACAATTGCTCACACTGTAGGTGCTGCTGGTGTAGGTGCCCAAGCAATTAAAGTATTTGGTAGTGCTTCGGTAGGAATTATTTCTGCTATTCTCACCTTTCTTATCCTGATCTTCTCCGAGATCATCCCAAAAAATCTGGGGGCTTTATATTGGAGAAGACTTGCTCCTACTGGCACCTTACTCATTAAATGGCTTGTGATTATTCTTTACCCCCTGGCTTGGATATCCCAACAAGTAACAAAGATCTTTTCCCCTCGAATCCAAATTTCATCGATCACCAGGGATGAATTACATGCTATGGCAGATCTTGGTAAAAAAGAAGGGGTTTTTTATGAAACTGAATCTTATATTTTCAAGAATCTAATGCGTTTTCGCTCATTACGAGGACAAGACATCATGACCCCCCGCCCGGTGATTTTCAGTTTACCTGCAGGAATGAGAATCAGGGAGATCAACGAAAAAAAAATTAAATTAAATTTTTCACGTATTCCTTTGATTAAAAAAGGAATAGAAGATATAACTCATTATGTACTCAAAGATGATATTTATCTCGCTCTAGCTCAGGGTAAATCAGATAAAAGACTATCCGATTTCCAGCGCAAAATCCTTATTTTTACGGAAAAAATACCCCTAACCGAACTTTTTGAGAATCTACTCAAAACCAAAGAACAGGTCGGACTTCTAGTCGATGAATATGGGGGTTTATCTGGGATCGTATCTATGGAAGATCTACTGGAAACAATCATCGGAATAGAGATCGTAGATGAAACCGATACTTCAGCAGACATGCAGAAAATGGCAAAATCACTCTGGGAAAAAAAAGCAAAATCTCTTGGATTGTTTAAAAATAAAGAATAAAAAAACAGGGTCGCTTATAATCAGTGACCCTGTAATTTTTTTTTGCAAACTTATTTCACTAATATCATTTTTCTTGAGGAAGTATATGATCCGGATTTCATCCTGTAGAAGTAAATTCCGGAATTAACAGCTCTTCCATTATTATCCTTGCCATCCCAAATCACATTATGTATTCCAGCCGGTCTATAATCATCCAGAAGAATATTTACTATTTCACCCTTAAGATTGAACACTTCCAAAGAAACCTTATTCTCTATAGGTAAATAAAATTCTATTTTGGTTTCAGGGCTGCGTCCGGCACCTGACGGATTAAAAGGATTGGGATAATTATAACCCAGATAAGCTACCTGTGAAGGGACGATAATATCATCAAGATCGACCAGGCTACCCCTGAGAAAATCAATGTATTGTCCCATCAGAAAGGCATTGAAACTCAAACCTTCTCCTAACCCGTAAGCACCGATAACGGGTGATGTACAAATTGTTCTGTAACCTCTGGCTATATTATATACCCCTCTTCCTTTTTCATCTTCATCTTCCAGGAACAGGGTACCACCATTCTCGCCAATCTCATCCAATCGATAATGAGCATTTGATCCACCGGCATAATACAATGCCAAATCTTCGCTATAAGTTCCCTCCTCGCCATAGACCTGATAAACATCATCTATTAAGCCCATGTAGAGGAATTCAGCACCAAAAAATCCCCAGAATTCGGTATTATTGTGATTATAACCAATATTGGCACCTTCCATATATACAGATCCACCATCATTAAGATAATTTACCAGTTTAGTCTGATCCAAAGAGCTCACGGCTCCGGGTGGTGTGGTGCCTCAGCCCACGCAATAAAGACCCAAAGCCACGAATATCATGTCGTATGCGCTTAGATCGTTAGGAAGATAAGTAAGGGTTGTATAATCAATACCATTGATATCTAAAGTTGATTCCACACCTGTTTCGGTGTCCTTCTCCACTCCTGTAATAGGATCATAATAAGTGGAATTATTATCATGATCCCAAACCAGGACATTAAGGTCAAGCTCTTCGCAAACTCTTAGATAACTGTATCCAGAAATATTGTTATCATCAAATTCGTCATTAGTGGATTGGACAATTCCGTAAAGTCCTGTATTCTCTTGCAGGTCGGGAGTCCAATTAAAATCAAAACTTGCTGATTCTCCAGAAGCAAGAGGTTCAGTAACAAGAATGGAAGCCAATTCCTGATCTCCGTGTTTCATTAATTTTACAGTATATCCCTCTTGGAGGTTCATCCCACTGTTCATTACATTCACCGTCCAAGTATTCTCCTGACCAGGAAGAGTCTGATTGGGTCCGGTTACATCGAGAGCTGTCATGTCATTATCAAGAAGAATCGTAATTGCAACATTAAAAATATCCCACCAGTTTATATTATAAGTTGATTGCCCATAACTTCTGAACTCAATCTGGATATCTTGTCCGGCAAAATCCAGAAGCGGTATAACCAAATCAGATCCTGTAGCCGCTCCCCAGTTACCATTTGTCATTTCATAATACCAGACCTGGGTAGTTTCCATTCCACTGACGATATTGATCTCTGCCACTTCATTTACAATTGAAAAAACATCAATATGCTGAGTAATGATAAGATCTCCAACATTTACCGGCAAACTTATGAGGGGTGAAACTGCCGAAAGATCATAAGGTGAGATAGTGGGAGACCAGTAAAGTCTCATCATTCCACTACTTATGGACCAGTTTCCTTCCAGAGTCCAACCAATGTTAGTGTCAAAAGAATCTTCCCAGTAGATAGTTTCAGACAGAAGCACCAGGGGAAGAAAAAGTAACAATAATAAACACAATAACACTTTATTGTGTCTCATAATTCCATACCTCCTTGTTTTTTCATCTATCAAATATATTCACAGATAAATAAATATTTTCTGTTGCACCCAATGGAACAACATTTATAAGTAATATTTTTGTCAATTTTTTTCTCTTAAGGCAAAATGATCTTCTTAACTAATAAGCAAAAACACCAACCTAACTCTTTAAAATAAATAATTTAGGCATATAATTTTCCCCTTGGTTTATTTTATAAATGTCATTTTTCTGGTAACAATCTGATTATTATGTCTGAGTTGATAAAAATATATTCCAGCAGGTAAGATCTTACCCTGATTGTTATCACCAAACCAATCTGCTGTGTGATCGCCTTGGGATTGAAATTCACTTATCAGGTTTTTGACTTCTCTTCCCCTGATATCAAAAACAGATAATTCCACCCTGCCGTTATTATTCAAGCTATATGGTATTGTTGTTTTGGAGTTAGCCCTGGAAGATTGCGAATAGTTAAAAGGATTAGGATAGTTTTGCTTTAATAGAGGCAAAACTATAAGGTCACTATTCTCAAACCCGGTTTCATTTATATTAACTATCACCGGTACAATCACTTCCGGATTTACCGGGTCTTCGCTGAGGATGCTTATCTCAACCAGATGATCTCCGGTTTCCATATTTTCAGCATTAACAACTATCTCGATTGTATGTGGATCTCCGGAAAGCACAGAGCCATAATAGCTGCTCAGAGTAAGCCAATTTGGTCTGGTTTTAAGTTCCACTAACAGCTCGTTTTCAAGATAATAGCTGTTGTGCACTATTTCCAGACCAGTTGTTGCTTCCCTATCTTCGATACCAACAGTTGCTGAACGGAGATAACCATTCATTTCCTGATACAAGAACTGGATATCTCCACTGCTGAATAATTTTACCTGAAAATTCACAAGTTCCTGAGAAGAAAATATCTCCCAATTATCATACTGAAGAATAAAACAGTTTTCATCTTCATCATAATAATTAAAGAGTTGCCCATTTCCTCCCGAACTGAGATCATCCCAGAACACAGCGATCAGATCGTTAGGTTCGGAAGGATAAGGAATAGGGTCGTTTGAATAGTCGATCCCATCTGAGCCAAAGGTAAGATATCCGTTGCTTGAAACTGTCACTTGATTTTTTAATTCACCGTAAAATCTGAAGGGAAAAGGTAAGTTCATTAAGATATAACTATCTACTCCAGTAAGACCGGCATCAGTACCGATCGAGCTAATATCCTGCCACAGGAATTCAGGACCGTATTCTTCATTACTATCCAACCAGTAATAACCATATTGGTCTGGACCGCCGGAATTTCTGGATAAAAAAGTTTTTACCTCTAGAGAATAATCCAGATATCCTCCCCCATTATTAGAAATAGAGAACTCCGTTGTAGCAATATCTCCTGAGCTCACCGCAATCTCTATCGTTTCAGGGTAAACTACCAGTACCGGATCTGCAAAACAATCACCATTAAGTTGGACAATTAATTGAGGATATTCCGGATCATTGGTCTGTATAACCAATTCCGCTTCGTAGTTTCCCTGATTGATTGCAGGAAAACCGATCTCTAAGATTTCGAAATGTCCAAATTCCAGTTCAAACTGATCCTCTCCTTCATAAATAAATCCTTCTCCTTCAATCTGGATTGAGTAGATCTCAAGTAAGTCCTGACCAGTGTTCTGGAGATACAATTCATATACTTGTCCATTACCAGGTGTAACTGTACCAAAATCTATTTGATCTTCCGAAATCCAGGTATTCGGACCTTCTCGATCGAGAAGAAACGAAAGGTAAAGACTCATAAGATTATATTTCTTACTTACTATTTCTCCATTACTCATTGCTCCAAAAACAACAGAGGATGCCAGCGTTCGGTAAGAGTTATACTGATTGGAAATAACCCTTTCAAATTGATCTTGTGATGTGAACAGAAGATTACCGCTGGATGTCTGTAGCCTATTTACATAAATATCAGCATAAGTGCCGGCAGCATAACCGAATTCCGTAAAAGAAGTAAATCCGGAATCGTTACCCAAGAGCAGTTCGATCTCATTATGCACACTGCCTTGCCCTAGATATTCAGCACCGAAATAGCTCCAGAACCCTGTTCCAAAATGATCTTCTCCGATATTGGTCCCTTCAAGATATACAGCACCACCAGCTTCAAGATAGTCTATCAGGATCTGTTGCTCCTCGGGACTCACGGTCCCGGGTGGTAACATACCTCAGGACTCACAGAATGAACCCATTTCAGCCATGATCAACTCATAATCAGCAGGATTTCCAGGAAGGTCGAAACCTCTTGTATAATCGATTCCCAATTCCGATAAGATATTACCAATAGCCGTGCTTCCGTCTATGAATTCACCTGTTTCCGGATCTGGAAAATAAAAAGCATTGTTCTCATTATCCCAGATATAGACTGTTTCCCCATTCAGAATCACAAATCCGAACAGAAAGACCATACTAAGGAAACCAAAATATATCTTCTTGCTCATATTTCACCTCTAATATTATCTATAACACAAAATATTCCATAATATTAAATAATCAAAAAATAAATTACAATCTCTTTTTTTTCAATGGGTTAATAAGATATATGGCTATTTTCAATAAGGTAAATCTAGGTAAATAAATTTACTCTTAGCTTATTTCTTTGTCCAGATAGTTGACAATAAAAAAACCTCCCAACAAAGAAAGGGAGGTTTTTATCCTTAAAAAATTCTTACTTGATCAGAACCATTTTCCGGTTGAGTCTTTCCTGATCGGTTTTTAGACTATAGAAATATACTCCAGAAGTTACCTGTTTATTATCAGAATCAGCTCCATCCCAGTTTATGATATGATCTCCAGGTGTTTGCTGGGCAGAAACCAGATTCTTAATCTTCTGACCTTTAAGGTTATAAATATTCAATTCAACATAAGTAGATCTTGTTAGGCAATATTTTATTTGAGTAACAGGATTAAAGGGATTGGGAGAGTTTTTTAAGCTGATAACCAGGGGTGTAATTTGATCATCCTGAGCAATATTTGAAACAGGTGAGAACACATGAGCATTGATCAACCAGTTTCCCGGTTGATCGTAATAATAATCAATCTGGCGCCAGATACCACGTTTTACCCAGGCTCCCTTTTCCTCAATCATAGGACCGGTATCAAACCAGCCCTCAAATCCATTCAAGGCTTCAATAGCATATCCAACCCAATATTCTTTATCGTTCTGGATCTGAATAGGTATCGAGAGATAGTGTTCCAAGATCTCATTTCCGTTGAAATCATCCATTTCCTCTTCATAGACCAGATTACTCGCAGAAAGATCACCAACTTCTTCTTCATAAATCTTGATCCAAAGACTACAGCTGTCGGAACTTGTCGGAGTAAGAAAAGAGATTTTACCAAGGACACTATTATCTAATCCTGCCAGTTCTTCCTGGGTATAACGGCAACAAATTTCATAATTTGCGTTTGGTAATCCTTCGAACATATTCACAGGCTCTGTCCCATAGTTAATTATATCTTCAGTGCTCCAATCCTCCAGTTCAAGTTCGATATAATTATTGCTTTCATTTATTTCCATCTGGGTATAAGCATAATAATAATTATCCAGGAATGCAGCTATGTCATATAGTCCTCCAGCAACATAAGGTAGCTCGAAAGTTCCAGCTGGATTATCGATCAGAACTGAGTAATCATTTGTTCCGGAGAGCATTAGGTTGGTGCCGGTGGGATCAATTTCATCAGATGCGATTATTCCATTGACATCTACAAAGGTATTGAGATATTCCAAGACGGTTTCGATCGTTATAAAGGCGGCTTCTTGGGCTTGATCTACCCCTATTCCCGAATTAACATGGATAAAACCTGCTGCCAAGCAGGGAGTGTCGAGATCATTAGTTGGATCGTGTGTTCCCTGATACCAGGTACCAAGATAAAACATATATTCACAAAGATAAGCTCCAGCGTAACCATTGAAATCTATCCAAGCGTTTAGAGTTGTATTGCTGTCGACCTGTTCTTCAATATCGTAATAAGGTAGGGTGGAATATCTGATAAATCCAACGGGAACTGTATCATCAGGTGGATTAGGAGTTGGCATATATGGTATTTCGTTATCAGGAACCCAGTTTGTAAGATTTCTGGCTTTGGTTTCTATCTCCCATGGTCCTGTTCCAGCCCCAAAACTGATGATAGCAATTGGTTCAAGCTCGGCAACTATATCCCAGAAATCCTCCCAGGTATCCTGATAATCAACTTCGAAATCACCGGTATATTCACCAGGCATGGGAAAATATGAGAATACATCGTATCCCATTTCCTGCCAGTTATCGCCAATCCAACCATCTGGATTTAGCTCCGGATCGAGACTGAAGGGTGCAATCATCTGACCGGTAGGATCCCAATAGCCGGTTACCATAACACTTGGTAAAGAATAGAGCAATAACTGAGTAAAACAGAAAAAAATAAAGAAAATGTTCTTTTTCATGATCACCTCGGATCGATATAATTTATAAACAAAAAAGAACATCAGGTAGAGCAATGTCAAAATCTTTTTCTATTCAATTGTTTCCGAATCCATTAATCTTTATTTAATTACTGATTAAGTTTTAATTTATTTGACAGAATTCAGAAAATTCAATCTTTATTCAAACCAAGATATTAAAGATTTTAGATAATTTAATTTTCGGAGAAGATAGTGCTTTTTGTTTTCAGGGTCAATAAATCTTGTGAATAAAATAAAGCTGAAATCAAGTTTATGAAAAATAGAAGATTTTCAAGGATGATCAAGGTTGGTAATGTGGCAATTGGTGGTGATAGCCCTATTTCCATCCAATCAATGACCAATACCGACACCAGGGATTTTAATTCAACACTTGGTCAGATCAGAGTTCTGGATATAGCCGGATGTGAGATAGTGAGAATTGCTGTTCCCGACCTGGAAGCAGCCCAGGTGTTACCCGAATTGATCCCGGCAACAGATCTACCTATCATTGCAGATATTCATTTTGATTACAAATTAGCATTGGAAGCTATCAAAGCTGGAATTAGTGGTCTTCGAATAAATCCTGGTAATATAGGATCAGAACAAAAGGTTCTGAAAGTTATCGAAGCCTGTCGCGAAAGAAAGATTCCGATCAGGATCGGTGTGAATAGCGGTTCCATTCCCAAAGAAATGTTAAAAAAATATGGTCATACTGCCCAAGCTCTGGTTGAAAGTGCACTATACCATGTCGGTATCCTGGAAAACGTTAATTATCAGGAGATCAAGATTTCTGTTAAAGCTTCCTCGGTAAATACGACAATTGATGCTTATCGCTTATTAGCCAAGAAAGTTGATTATCCACTGCATCTTGGGGTTACAGAAGCAGGAACAGTTTTTCGGGGTACTATCAAATCCTGTCTTGGTATAGGTACTCTTCTGGCAGAGGGAATAGGTGACACGATCAGGGTTTCCCTTACCGCCAATCCTGTCGAAGAGATCAGGGTTGCTAAGGAGATCCTTAAAAGCCTTGATCTGAGACAGGGTTTGGATATTATTTCCTGTCCGACCTGTGGCAGAACTGAAATCGACATCATCAAGCTGACCGAAGAAATTGAAACAAAATTAGAAAAATACAGGGATAAAAATATTACCGTTGCTATAATGGGATGTATTGTAAATGGACCTGGAGAAGCCAGTGAAGCCGATTATGGCATTGCCGGTGGTAAAAAGGAAGGTTTATTGTTCAAGCGGGGTAAGATATTGAAAAAAGTCCCTGAAAAAAACCTGGTCCAGGCTCTTCTTGATCTTATCAAAACTGATGCCAATTAAATACTGCCTAATCTTGATCCTGGTAATTATTATGTCAGGATCAATTTCCTGCCTGACTATTTCTTCGCTTTCGTTACAGGGAAATCTGTTGATCTCCGCTGAAAAGATCGAGACAGTAATCTTTTCTGCTCCCGGACTTGAACTTGATCTCAAAACCTTGACTGCTGATGTTAAAAGAATTTCCAAACTTTACGAACAGAATGGATACCCTGATGTAATAATTAACTACCCTGAGATAAAGACTTCGGTTTCTACCGAAGTTGATATCATAATTTCGATAAATGAAAACCAGAGAATGTCCATAGATGAGATACAACTTTCCGGAAATAGTTATCTATCATCAACTTCGATCCTGGAAACAATAGAAACTCAGGGACTAAGCATTTCAAAACTTTCCGGTTTGCCTGCTCAAATCGCAGATCATTATGGAGAGCAAGGTTTTCTATTTGCCGAAGTTAAAATAGATAGTATCAGACAGACTGATGAAAATGAACATATTGCATATTTGAATATTATTGAGCATAAACCCGCTGATTTCAGCGAATTCGTATTTAGGGGTAACAGGGTAACCCGAGAAAACACATTACTCAAATTAGCTTATCTTGATCGAGCTTACGATGTTACTCCGAAAGCATTAAAGGAAGCCGAAGAAAATATCAGCAAAAGACCATATATAAAAAGTTGCAGGATAATTCCCCTGGACCACAGAAAACTTCTCATCGAAATTGAGGAAGATAGGATGACGATCTTATCAGGTTTGCTGGGAATCAATAACGCTGCTGATAAAAACGATAGAATAACAGGTTTTGCTAATGTTGAATTTCTCAATCTTTTTGGTAGTGATCGCAGTCTGGAAGTTTTCTGGGAAAAACTACCTGCTCAGAGAGAGCTGATCGACCTTAATTATCACGAATCCGGAATTGCCAGAATTCCCGTACAGGGAGACTTCTCTCTTTCCCGAGAAGAAGTTGATTCCACCTATGTTCGTACCAATTTCAAAACGATGTTGTATTATTATAACCAAAAGAATAACTACGGCATTTATCTAAGCCTGGATCAGTTTTTCCCGGGAACTAGAAGACCAAAAGTAGTTGAAAAAACGGGTTTTACCAAACTGGGTGTTTTCTGGGATTTTGATTCCCGAGATAATATCTTCAATCCGACCCGGGGAATAACATCCCATCTACTTTTATATAATGTTCTTACAGAAACAGATGGAGAAAATCTCAGCAAAAATGCCGCTGAGATTGACCTGCAATTTCTTCACAAACTAAGTTCAAGGTTCATCGGTGAAATCAGTAGCAGTATGAGGATCATTGAAAATAAAGACTTGACTATCTTCGAATATTTCTATTTAGGTGGAAGTGATAACCTAAGAGGTTTTCTGGAAAATCAATTTACAGGATTCAGAGTTGGCTGGCTTAATTTGGAATTAAGATATCTTCTATCCCGGTATTCCCGAGTTTTTGTTTTTGGTGACTATGGCTATGTCAAAAATCCAGAATACACCATGGGTAAGTTGTTTTCCTTGGGGCTTGGTTTGAGGATAAGAACAAAATTGGGACTATTGGGTATAGATTACGGTCTGGGTTACGAGAACGGAAATTTCAATGATCTACAGGATGGTTTGATTCACTTCGGAATCGAAACAAAATTATAAATAGCAACCTTGAACAGGAGGTGCCATGCTAAAAGATGGTCAATTAAAAGTAGGTGTGTATGTCGATGTTTCTAACATAGCTCAGAATGGTGGATTTGGCATGCAGTATGATGTCCTAAGAGAATTTGCCTGTCGAAATGAGGGTGTTGCCATGAGGTTGAATGCATATGTGGCATTCGATGAAGATATGGCAAAAAAGAATCAAGACTATAGAAGAAAATCTCAAAGTTTTCACTCAGTTCTAAGAGATTTTGGTTACAAAGTTATTGTTAAGACCGTACGCTGGTTCGAAGATGAAGATGGCAATAGATATGGTAAAGCCAATGCCGACCTGGATATGGCTGTTGATGCCCTGATGCAGTCAGAAAGACTTGATTATGTCCTGATTGTTTCCGGCGATGGCGATTTTGTGCAAGTTGTCAGGGCATTACAGAATAAAGGTTGTCGGGTTGAAGTACTTGCCTTTAGGAACGTTTCTCATATTCTCCGCAATGAAGCCGATGTTTTTACTTCCGGATATCTGGTTCCAAATCTTATCGTATCAGAACACACTCCGGAAATTAACAACTGGCAAAAAAAAGCCCGTGGTGTCTGTTATGCTTTCTTCCCGGAAAAAGGGTATGGTTTCATCAGATTTATGAAAGATCTCAGAGGGCGATTATGGATAACTGATTCCAGGAAAATGGAATCTCCCTATGCTACTGCCTTTGCCCATAGCAGTCAATTCCCAGATTCGGTAGATATTTCGACCCTGCCCAATCGGGAGCAGATCTTCGAATTTGATCTTAAAACAGTTAAAGATAAAGGTTGGCAGGCAGAGAATATCAGATTGATCTACCAGTATTAAAATATGAGAGATTCCAAAAAAATTTATACCGTGATCGATGTTGGAACAAACAATATCCTGTTACTGATTGCTTCTATGAAATCAAAGGAAATCGAGGTTTTAAACCGCAAATCCAGTATTTCCGCCCTGGGAAAGAATATGAAGAACAGGATACTTACCACCTCAGGTATTTACCGAACCAAGGTTATTTTGAAAGATTTCATTAATTATGCTAAATTGTTCACTAATAATATTATAGTTGTCGGAACCAGTTGCTCCCGAGATTCAAAAAATATTGGGGAAATCAGTAACTGGTTATGGAATAAATATAGAATTAAATATCATATTCTATCTGGGAAAGAAGAAGCCAGATTTATAGGTTTGGCAAATATTTATGAATTTCAGGGGGAAAAGGAATTCATGCTGTTCGATGTTGGTGGAGGCAGTACTGAATTTACCTTGATAAAAAACAATAAAATCGCTTACTTTAATAGTCTCAAATTAGGCATAAGAAGATTGCAGAATAAATACCAGATCTCAAAAAAGGAAAAAATAAATCAGATTAGGTCTAAACTTAGCTTAATCAATATCCCTGCTAAAGTAATGGTAGGTGTTGGGGGAACAGCGACTTCTCTTGCTGCCATGAAATTTGGATTGGAAACTTACAATGCCCAGATCATCCATAAAAGTAATATTTCCCTGAACGACCTGGAGCGAATCATAAATAAGATCCAGTTTCTTACTAACCGTCAACTTACCCGCCTGCTTCCTTTTGATCCCTTGCGCTCTGATATAATTACAACAGGAGCACTCATCTTTCACGAGATCCTTAAGTATTTCCAGGCAGAACATTTTTATGTAAGTGATCGTGGTTTACAGTTCGGTATCTTGCTGCAGGAACCATCTGAACTGCAAGCTTATCTTGAAAACTAAATATGTTAAATCAGTTGAAATTGCAACAGGGCTTGCCCATAGAGATCAAAATCAAAGATAGGGTTATATCCAGAGATAATTTCACTATCATTGCTGGACCTTGTACGATCGAGAATTACGACGATCTAAAGGAAATCGCCTTGGAGTTAAAAACTCTCGGTATATCATTCTTAAGGGGTGGTGCTTTTAAAATGAGGACTTCCCCCTACAGCTTCCAGGGTCTAGGCATAATTGGATTGGAATATATGCAACAAGTGTGCCAGGAAACAGGTCTGATCTCTGTTTCGGAAATCGTCTCTTTAGAAGACATAGACATCATGGTTGAATATATCGACATCCTGCAGGTAGGAACAAGAAATATGCAGAATTACAGGTTGCTAAAAAAACTGGGGAAAACAAACAAACCTATTCTCCTCAAAAGAGGAATGAGTAATACTATCGAAGAGTGGCTTTTCGCTGCTGAACACATCCTGGCTGAAGGAAATTCAAAGGTTATTCTCTGTGAACGGGGAATCAGGACTTTTGAAACCCAAACCCGCAATACCCTGGATATCTCAGCGATACCCCTTATTCATAATTTAAGTGACCTTCCTGTTATTGTTGATCCTTCCCATAGTTCAGGAAGAAAAGATCTGATAAAACCCCTTTCACTGGCTGCAGCAGCTGTAGGAGCCGAGGGTTTGATGATAGAAACCCATTTCTCTCCCACAGAAACCAAATGCGATAGTGAACAAACAATAACTATCCAAAAATTTAGAGAATTATTGGAGCCCTTAAAACAAATTATTTCTATCTGGAAAAAATCACTTAATTGAAATTTTAATCAGTGAGTAAGCCACAAATGAAAAGAAAATTTAACTGGAATATAATGCTTATCGTGGTAGCAATTATTGTTATCATAGCCTATTATTATTTCCTTAAACCAGAGGCAATATCCGTTACTGATGAGAGCTTGGTCCGCCAAACAACTTCTTTTATGATAATATCAGCTATTAAATCAACCCTCAGTGTTATAGAGGGAAGCACAATCGGAGGAGAAGTATCGGCTCTTGTGCTTTCAGCTGAGAGCAATCTGCAAGCTGGGGATATCGTTCAGGCTCCTTATGATTTCATCGATTTTATCTGGAGAATCCTTCTTTACAGCATTTTTGCGATCACACTTTTCAAGATGTTGTTTCTTACCAATCTAACCGACCTTGGTCTTTATATGTTCTTCTTGGGTATTTTACTTCTGAACATGATCTTATTGTTTAAACTAAAATTACCCGCGTTAAGAATATTTCTCAAAAAACTGATAATCCTGGGAGCATTACTATCCCTGATCCTACCCACCATTATTATCGTCTCAGCCAAAGCTGCGGATCTTACTATCTACAATATAGAAAAAAACATCAGTTCAAAATTACGTGGTTTGGAACAGGAATGGAAAGATTTCCGAAACCAGATCTCAGTTAAAGACCTTAAGAGATCCGCCCAGTTCACCCTAGATTTCCTTAATTCCCTGTATAAACAAAGCCTTTTAATTCTGATAGAATATATCAGTCTGATTGTTGTCAAATTCTTGTTTTTTCCCATTATTACAGCATTAATTATTTATTATATCTTTAATAATCTTGGTAAAATATTACTTGTTAAATCCAAACCGATATCAAAACCAGATAAATCAGTATTTCAAACGAGTGAAAATTGATCTTGCGTTATTTTCAGAGAAATCTTCTTCCCTCCCTGATAATTTTGTTCCTGGCAAATTTACTACCTATTTACGGTGTTATCTTTCTGGGTTGGAATGCTTTTCTGATCATTTTTCTGTTCTGGTTTGAAAATCTGACCATAGGTTTTTACAATATTCTGAGGATGTTGTTTTCCGAGCCAGGTGACATAATAAAATGGCCGGTAAAGCTATTTATGATACCTTTTTTCACATTTCACTATGGTATGTTCACATTTGGACATGGCATATTTGTTGTTGGCTTTTTTGGAAAAATGATAAATCTGGGGACAGGAACACCAAACCTGGAATTGATAATAAACATAATAGCAAGATTTAATTTGGGTTATGCTGTCCTGGCAGTATTTTTTAGTCACGGTTTTTCCCTGATCTACAACTATATAATCAGAAAAGAATACAGATATTCTTCTTTAAAAACTTTAATGTTAAAACCATATAGCAGGATCGTCATAATGCATTTGGTTATAATCATTGGTGGATTCCTGGTGTTTTTATTAAAGCTCGATATTGCAGGATTGCTCTTATTGATAGCCTTGAAGATAATTTTTGATCTTAGAGCTCATCTCAGAGATCATAGACTCAGTAAATCTAAAAATCCCAATCCGGTTTTGGATCGGGTAAGCGAAAAGCCAAGTTAAGTTTTTCCAGCAAACTTACAGGAGCTTTGAGTTGATCGGTAACAGCCAGCCCCGTAGCAGGTTTTACCCCCAAC
>Ga0272442_10002473_pt1 | contig 26727 bp, 22 predicted proteins | sample SSMForm2O_FD_200262 | JGI IMG/M metagenome (GOLD analysis project Ga0272442, IMG submission 200262) | Marine sediment archaeal communities from Little Sippewissett salt marsh, Falmouth, MA, United States - SSM-Form-2O | ecosystem: Environmental > Aquatic > Marine > Wetlands > Sediment ... | reverse complement strand
AAAAAACGACAAATTCTGCATAGTAAGTCGATATAATGTCGACATACTATGCAGAACTATTGCAATTAGTCAAGGGAAAAGGATTATGTGAATGGTTAATTGTTAATAGTTGATGGCGGGGAGGACGGTCGGCGGGAAGCGGGGGTAAAAGACATTTTTGACGGGATTTCCATGATCCACAGGATCGTGATCGATCGCGAAACGCCGGGGAGGGAATATGAACCACGGGGAGTCACGGGGAAGATGAAAACACCAGAATGGCGTTATCCTGTTATTGTGGCAACGATTTGCGATTGTCGAGTGCGAGGGCGAGTACGAGTGCGAGTGCGAGTGCGAGTGCGAGTATCTTTCATCTTTCCTCCTTCCGCATTTTCCCCTTGCCCGCGTGAGGCTGTTTTGTCAGAAGGAGAGCATTCCATGGATATTGGGAACCGATGAAAAAAACCGCGTCCAAATCCGATACCGCAGTCCCGGCCCTTGTGGCGGGATTCATCGTGCTCCTTGCTCTCTTGATCCTGGCCATGGCCTTCCTGCCACTTTTGTGGATTCTCGCCCTTTCGGGGGTGGTTTTTATCTTTTTCGTTTCAATGGCGTTCGGGGTGAGTTTGAACCGCATCGACGTGTTTTCCCCGTACCTGATCTTCCCCCTTCTCTGGATCGCGTGCGTGGCCGTGGGATCGCGGATCATTTCCATCGAACAGGTGCCCTGGAACGATACGGTGTGGGCATGCAGCATCGGGGCGGTGATTTTCTATTACCTGGGGCTCTTTTTCACGGAATGGTACCTGGCGGGTCAGGCCCGTCCCGATCCCGGAAGAGAGAAGGCGACGGAAGGGCAGTGGAACGGTCGGAAGTTTTTCCTGGTGATGATCGTGTGGATGACCGCGGCGGTTTTATGCATGGTTTACGAATTCAAATACAAGCTCGGGGGAGCGCCGCTTCTGAGCCGCAGCTGGGAGCTGGTTCGCCTGTACAGCCCGGAGGGATACCTGGCCCGGCTGATTCATCTCCTGGGTTACTCGTTCATGCTCCAGGCGATCGTGCTCCAGGTTTACCTGTATTCGAGGAGGCGCCTTTTCACTCCCGGGAACCTGCCCTTTATGGCGATGCTGCTCGCGGCCCTGGGGTGCGCGGCCCTGTGGGGTTCGCGCCATACGCTTTTCATCCCGATCGCGGCCGGTGTGGTTGCGTTTCATTACCTTCACAGGAGATTGAAGATCAGCCATCTTATCCTCCTGGGAGTGGCGGCGGCGGTTTTCATCGGGGCAGTGGGATTCGTCAGGAAACTCACCTATTTCGAGCAGAGGGACATCGAGTACGAGGAGGTGCTTCAGAACATCGGGTACAGCGCGAGGTTCCCGGTGGCGGACCAGCTTCACAACACGGTGGCCATGAACTTCGAGACGTTCCGCCAGCTCACGGAGACCTTTCCGCGTTTTCAGCCCTACCAGTACGGCCGCCAGACCTTTTTCGCGTTTTACAGCCTTTTGCCGGGAAAGCAGGAAACCCTGGGGGAACTGCAGAACCGCATCTGGAACACCGGTTTTTACGGAAACCTGACATCCACGTACATGGGGGTTCCCTACGTGGATTTCGGCATCATGGGGGTGGTGGTTTACACGTTTATCCTGGCGGTTTTCATCCGCCTTTTATACTTTCGATCACGCCACTATCCCACTGTGTTCAACATCATGCTTTACAGCTATTTCTGCTATCACCTGATCCTGATGCCATACGATAACACCATCACCAAGCTGACGTTTCTGTTCGATCTCCTGATCCTCTGGGGGGTGGATCTTCTCGTTAAGGATCTGAAAAAAACCACATGATAGAGGGGATACTATGTCGGAACATGTTTGTGTAACCGGAGGGGCCGGATTTATCGGGTCTCATATCGTGGACGCGCTTTTGGAAAAGGGGTACCGGGTGAGGATTTTCGATTGCCTCCATCCCCAGGTGCATGGTCCGGATGCAAATGTCCCGGAATACGTGAACCCGGAGGCGGAGTTCGTACGGGGGGACGTAAGGGATTACGACGCCCTTTCCCGGGCACTAGGGGACGTGGACATTATTTTTCACGAGGCCGCGGCCGTGGGTGTGGGGCAGTCCATGTACCAGGTTAGGGAATATTGCGAGATCAACGTGATGGGAACGGCCAACCTGCTGCATTTCCTGGCCAATGAAAGGCACCGTGTGCGAAAGATCATCGTGGCCTCCTCGATGTCCATTTACGGCGAGGGGAAATACCGTTGCGAGCGTTGCGGGGAGGTTTTCCCCGCGCTTCGCCCCGAGGAGCAGCTGAAGGAGCGCGACTGGGAGATGAAGTGCCCCAGCTGCAATCTCCCGGCAAAACCGGTTCCAACGGACGAGGAGAAGCCCCTCCGACCGACCTCGGTTTACGCGGTGACGAAAAGGGACCAGGAGGAGCTGTTTCTCTCGATGGGGTTTGCCTACGGGATTCCCGCGGTTGCCCTGCGGTATTTCAACGTGTACGGCCCCCGGCAGGCTTTGTCGAATCCGTACACGGGCGTGTGCGCGATCTTTTCCAGCCGCATCCTGAACAACCATGCCCCGGTGATCTGGGAGGACGGAAAGCAGTCGCGGGATTTCGTTCACGTGCGGGATGTGGCCAGGGCGAACCTGCTGGCTCTGGAAAAGAGCGGTGCGGATTACCAGGCGTTTAACGTGGGAACCGGGAGCGCCATCTCGATCCGCGAGGTGGCGGAAAAGCTGGCGGAAAAGCTGGGAAGGCCGCTAGAGCCGGAGTTTCCCGGAAAGTTCCGGGCCGGAGATATCCGTCACTGCTTCGCCGATATTTCGAAGATTACAAAGACCCTGGGTTATACCCCGGAATTTACATTCGACCAGGGGGTTCCGATCCTCATCGAGTGGGCCGCGAAACAGGAACCGGAGGATAACCTGGAAAGGGCCATCGAGGAACTCAAGAGCAAGGGATTGGCCGAATAATTGGAATCCAGCCCGACATCCATGCCGCTGGTTACGGCCGTTGTGGTGAATTTCAACGGGACCGATTTGACCTGCGATTGCGTGGATTCCCTCCTCTCCTCGAGCTACCCGAATCTCGAGATTGCAATTGTCGACAATGCCTCCGCGGATCAGCCGGCCGCGCTTTTCCGTGAAAAATACCCGGATTGCCAGGTGATCGAGTCTTCGGAAAACAGGGGCTATACGGGCGGGGTCAACCTCGGGCTCGAGCACGCCTTCGAGGGCGGGTCGAAATTCGCACTGGTTTTGAACAACGACACCATATGCGAGCCGGACATGGTGGAGGTCCTGGTTCGTGCCGCGATTCGGAACCCGAAAGCGGGGATGCTCTCCCCCAGAATCCTGTATCACGAGCCGAGGGACCTGGTCTGGTATGCGGGAGGGGCATACAGCCTGTTTTTCGGGGTGTCGCGTCACTGGAGGCTCCGGAAGCGGGACCGTCCGGATACGAGGGGGCAGCGGGAGGTGTCTTTCATATCCGGTTGCGCCTTTCTGATCCGCCGGGAGGTTCCAGACCAGCTGGGACTTCTGGATGAAAAGCTGTTTCATATCGCCGAGGACGCGGATTTGAGCATTCGAGCATCGAGGGCGGGCTATCGGCTTTTATACATCCCCGAAGCGCGGTTGTATCACAGGGAGAGTGTGGCCACGTTGAAGCATTTCGGATCCCGTGTGCAGATATATCTTGCCACCCGGAACATATTATACCTCCAGCGAAAACACGGTCGCTGGTATCACCACCTGATCTTTTATCCCTGGTTCAGTGCCCGCTGGCTCGTGTACCAGTCCCTGAAGCACCTTTTCCGGGGGGAGCCTGTGATGGTGGGGGCTTTGTTTGAAGCGGTCGTTTCCTCTCTCCGTGGGGAAACGGGTCCGCCCCTGGATTTCATCAAGCGGCATTCCCCGGACAATTGAAATAGTCTTTAAAACAGTTGACACGAAATTCTCTTTATGAGGGTAATTTAAGTGGAGTTTGAGAGTCAGAGGGAATTTTTTCAGCCCTACGTTCGGGGGAATCGCACAGGGCCGGAATTCCATGATATGAGGATGCATGGAAGGCGTGCCCTGTAGATGCCTGTAACTCAGGGATCTGGTGGCGAGGTTTTTTCGTTGCATTACACCGAGCTGAGCAAAACCATCCTGGCGAAATGCATGGGGTTCGACGACACCTTTTGTGTGGTGGTGGAGAGCCTGCGCGATTTCCTGGGGGATGATTATTACTCCGCAATCCTTGCCCTTCGCGATCCTGAAGCCGGGGAATTCTATTTCCTGCTTGAACCCGACAATCCTCCTTTCGACTATTTCCGGAACAAACACAAACTGACCGATGATCTGACCAGTTACACCCTCCAATCCATCGACCGCGTTACTTTGATTTCCGATCCCGTGGGATATTGCAAAGAGCAGGGGATCGAATTTCCCTCCGATCCCCGATCGTTATGTATCAGCCCGATTTCGGTGGAGGGTGAAAAGCGGGGTGTAATTTTGTGCCGGCTGCAATCGGCCGGGGTCAAAGAGGAAAATCCCCTGTTCCGGTTCATGACCACACTCTCGGAACACATCTCCCTGATCCTGGATAAACTCTATCATTACGAGGTGATGCGGCAGGAATTGATCGAAATGCAGGCGGTGAGCCAGATCGGGGCCCGGATGTACGGGACAAAAAAGCCGGACGACGTTCTCAAGGAGATCATCGATAACGTCATCGATAAGCTGGGTTTCGACCGCGTCATGATCTGCCTGGTGGATCCCAAAACCAATCATCTGGTGGGGCGGGTTACCCGGGGGTACGAGGAATGCATGGAAATGGTGAATTACGATGTTTCCAGCTCGACTGATGTTCTTGCCGAGGTGGCGCGGACCGGTAAATCGCATATTATTCAGAATATCAAGAACGACCCGAGGATTCCGGAGGTTCTCCGGGAGAGGACCGATATCTGGCAATGTGCGTATGTTCCTCTCATTTCCATGGAGGGGATGATCTGGGGCACGCTCTCTGCCGATCATAAAATCAACCGCGGCCAGATTACCCAGAGACGCCTCCACGTGCTCGAGGAGTTCGCGCGTCATGCCAGCATGGCCCTCGATAACGCCCGGCTTTACGAACACGTGGAACACATGGCGGAAATCGACGGCCTTACGCAGGTTTACAACCGGCAGTATTTCGAACGGATCATGAAAAAAGAGATTCCCCGGGTAAAACGATACAACGAGCCCCTTTCGCTTTTAATGCTGGATGTCTGCGATTTCAAGAAATTCAACGACCGGTACGGCCACGTGGTGGGGGATCAGATCCTCCGTATGGTGGCGCGTCTCCTCATGGAAAACGTCCGCGAATCGGATGTTGTGGCCCGATACGGGGGGGATGAATTCGTGGTGGTGATGCCCAACACCTCGGACGCGCAGGCCAGAATGGTCATTGATCGCATGGAGCATGCCGTCCTTGTTCACAACAGCAACGAGCTGGATCCCCGGAACCGTTTCCGGATTTCCATCGGCCTGAAATCCGCCAATGCCCTGACCGTTGACAATATCCTGACCGAGGCGGATCAGGCCATGTACCAGGGCCGGAAAAAAGTCGTAAAACAGAGCCTGCTCCACGCCCTGATCGCAAACGACGCCCATGAGGTGGAGCGATGGGATCGGTTCATCGCCAACATCCTGAAGATCCTGTCGGACAAGGAACCCCACTTTAACAGCCACTCCCGCCGCGTGATGAATTATTCGGTGAAAATCTGCCAGCTCCTGGGACTGGATCATCACTTCCTTGAGATCATGAGCATCTCCGCCCTTCTGCATGATATCGGCAAGATCTCCATCAGCACCGATCTTCTTCAGAAATCCTCCGCCCTCACAAAAGAGGAGTACGACGTGATCAAAACCCACCCCCGTCTGGGAGTGGATCTTTTAAAGGGCGCCAACTACCTGAAGGAAGTCCGGGACATTCTTTACAGTCACCACGAGAGGTGGGACGGGGTCATGGATGGGCCTTTCCCGGGTTATCCGGAGGGCAAGTCAGGAGAGGCCATCCCCCTGGGAGCCCGCATTCTGAAGGTGACCGACGCCTACGACGCCATGACCGCCCTGCGTCCCTATTCGAAACCCAGAAAGCCGGCCGATGCGATCCGGGAGCTCCAGGAAGGACAGGGCAAGAGTTTCGATCCCAGGATCGTCAAGATCTTCATTCCCTACCTGAGAACCATAACCTCCTCTCTTTCCGATTCCTTCCCCATGATCGGCACCAGCCACAACGTGTGAACTGCAGTGAAGCGGGATGCGGCATGCGTCCTGCGGCTGGCGTCTGGTGGTTGAACGCTTTGACTTCGATGGGGAGAGGCGGTCGGGGGTAGAACGCGGCCAGTCCTTTAAAAGAAGTATAAAATTAAGGGGGTAAAAGTTCGAAAATCGTAATATTCAAACACGATCACGGCTCCGAGTGCGATTTAAGGTCAAAAGTGTTACCCATGTCTTGAAGCTAAAATGTTACCTATGTCTTGGAACAACCCCGCCAGCCGCAAAACGCCAGCCGCCAGCCGCCAGCCGCAGGACGCAAGCCGCAAGCCGCCAGCCGCAGGACGCAAGCCGCCTTATGGATTTCAGCTCATCTCAAACCGTGTAACGGTTTCGATATGGTAGGTTTGGGGAAACATATCCACGGGCTGGACGTCCGTGATCCTGTAGCGGGCATCGGAGAGGGCCTGGGAATCTCTGGCAAAGGTGGTGGGATTGCAGGACACGTAAACCAAAACGGGCGCTTTCAGGGAAATGATGCCCTTGAGGGATTTTTTATCCATGCCGCCCCTGGGGGGATCCACCACGATCCTCTGAAAACCCAGGGAGACCCTTTTTCTGAGGAGAGGAAGGGTTTTTCGAAGATCGCCGGAGAGGAACACGCAATTTGAGATATTGTTCATTTCGGCGTTGAGGCGGGCATCCCAGATGGCCTTCCGGAGGATTTCGATGCCGTAGGCCCGCCCGGCGTCGCGCGAGCAGAACAGGGCGATGGAACCAGCCCCGCAGTAGGCGTCCAGCAGGGTCTCCTCCCCTTTCATACCGAGAAATTCCCGGGTTTTGGAGTAAAGGAGACGGGCGGCGGGTGTATTGGTTTGAAAAAACGAAAACGCGGAAACCCGGATGCTCAGGTCATCGAGGTAATCCGTAATGTAATCCTGTCCGGAGAGGAAGAGGAGGCGATCCATACGGGCCACGTCCCCCTTTCCCCTGTTTTCGCCGTGGATAAATCCGCAAAGGGACGGACAGCGGGATTTGAGCCGGCTCGCCAGTTCCTCGCAATCCATCAGTTCCCCCCCGGCTGTAAGGAGAACGGCGATGACGTCGGGGGGTGTCCCGGGCCGGGGATTTCCCGTACAACGCAAAACAAAATGACGGAGGAATCCCTCATGGGTTTTGGGATTATAGGGTGTGAGTTCCTTCTCCCTTGCGAAGGTCCTCATCTCTTCGATGAGATCGTCGAAGATTTCGGGTTGGATGTAGCATTTCTCCACATCCAGGATTTCATAATAATTGCCGGTCTTGTGAAATCCCAGCACGGTTTTACCCCCGGCATCCTTTCCAAAAGTATAATCCACCTTGTTGCGGTAACGCCATTTCCGGGGGGAAGCGATGATAGGATGGAGGTTGAAGTCTGATTGCCGGGCCATGTGTTCCAGGGTGGAGCGTGTGATCTCCTCTTTGAACACCAGTTGATCCTCGTAGGGGACATTCTGCCAGGAACAGCCTCCACATGTACCGAAAAGGGGACAGCGGGGCTTGATGCGGAGATTGGAAGGTTCACTGACATCAACCAGTTCCGCCTCCGCATAGCTGGCCTTTTTCCTGACCACACGGGCGGAGACAAGATCCCCCGGAACGGTTCCCGGGATAAAAATCACCATCCCGTTATACTTCCCGATGCCCCGACCGCCATAAGTCAGGTTATAGATCCTGGTTTCGATAATTGTGTTCTTTTTCAGTTCCATTGGCATCCGATCACTGATACAGATCTTTAAATAAAGCGGCGACGGATGAGAAACTCAAGGAGAAAATACAAGAGGATTTCAAAGGCATCGTTGATTTTTCACAATACACTTGACAGGAGCGGGGTGAAAATAAAATAGCAGAGCAGATTTTGTTCGCTATATTGTAAGGTGTTTTTCCTCATTATTCGCGCCCGTAGCTCAGTTTGGATAGAGCAACGGACTTCTAATCCGTAGGTCGCAGGTTCGAATCCTGCCGGGCGCGCCATCTTATTCCCCCCCTAACTTATATCAGGTTGAGGAACAACGCGACGAAATCCCGCCAAAGGCGGGACCGGGCGCGCCAGGTTCATCTTTCCCTCTTTTTCTCCAATCCGGTAATGAATACACAACATACGGGGACCTTGATCCTTTATAAAACCATTGACGGAAATAGTCTCACGGTCCATTTCTACCACAAAGGGATTCCCAAAAGGAATCTTGAGAAACTGACCATTTTTATTCATTTTTCTATTGACGATTTCGCAATATTGCGAAATTATTATTCATCTTAATGGTTACGGTTGATGCCACAAGTAGAAATAGTATTTTTTCAGGAAGATGATCTCTCAGAACCGCCTCTCCTCTCCTGGTTCAGTAAAATTGGAGAAAAGGGAAGTCAAAAATGTTGGGCCAGGATACAAGTTCTTTCTGAACAGGGATATGAAGCGAAGAGACCCTTGGTTGATTATTTGAGAGATGGAATATATGAACTCCGTATGAGATTTCAAAATAAGCAACAAAGAATACTCTACTTCTTCTTTGAAGATGTAATTGTTCTTACACATGGATTTTCGAAAAAGGAAAGGGTGCCTGATCGTGAAATCAAAAGAGCCGTCAGATATCGGACAATGTATAAAGAAAATCCGGAATCACACACCTTTAAGTTGGAAATGAAAGGACGGTAGCCATGGGGAAGAAAAAAGTCACTTCTAATGCACTGGAGATAATGCATGCTCTTTTTGATGGAGATAATCCAGAGACACAGGAATTTCTTCGCAAGGAAAGGGAGAAAATCGACATTGCACAACAGATCTATGACATGCGTAAATCCGCCAGATTAACCCAGAAACAGCTTGCTTCCATGATTAATACATCACCTTCTGTCATTTCCAGGCTGGAGGATGCCGATTATGAAGGACATTCCGTTTCAATGCTTAAGAAAATTGCCCGCGCTTTGGGTTATAGACTTTCGCTTTCCTTTGAAGACATTGAAGAAGGAAGGAAATACAATTCCGATATAACAATATCCACATCTTTTAAAAGCGATGAAGGCTCCCAAACAGACTTAAATTGGGAATTTATGATTTTTGAGCAATCTCATGAATTTTCCCTGCGGATTTTACCTGGAGAATTTGTAACAAATGAAAGGCAGTCAGATGCAAATCAACTTATTGCAGCTTAAAGATTTCACAATAACCAAACTTAGTATCAATTTTCTAAGAACGCGAAAAAAACCAGAAAATGTTATTTATAACCTTGACGTAAATACAGATCACAAACGAGACAGAAACAACAAGAGACTCCATGTCGTCCAACTTAAAGTAAGCGTAACACCCGAACCTCGCTTTGGTTATAAAATTCAGGCAAATATATCAGGAAAATTCATGGCCCCTGATGGAATCTCCGAAAAAGTATTAAACGAACTTATACCATCAAATGGTACCCTGATACTTTATGGTATTCTAAGAGGCCAACTGGCCTTATTTACCAGTTCTTTCCCCGGTGGAAGGATAACACTCCCGACAATCCCTATTAAATGTCCGAATCCAACTGATCTGGTGAAAAAGTCCGTAAAAAGGAGTTAAATAAAGTCAATATCGTGGTATGATTTTATCATTAATGGATACCCGGACTTCTCAGATAAAATATTCATTGCCATTTCATCATTACCCCACCCTATCCCTCCCATTCCCCGCAATCGCCTCCCTCCCCGCAAGGGCCCACAGGATCCAGAACAGAAGTGCGGACAGGGGCTGGTGCAGGGGGAAGTTGAAAAGGGCGTCGGTCAGGATACAACCCAGTGCGGCAAGGATTCCGGGAAGGAGTCCGGGGGGAAGATTCTTCCGGCGCCTTTGCCCGAGCGCGCGCCATCCGCCTCGAAAAAGAACAGCCAGGAAAAAGACAAAACCGGCCAGCCCCACCACTCCAGCCTCCGAGGCGATCTCCAGGTATTCGTTGTGAACGTTCAGTGGGGGGACTCCTTTTCCGTATTCCATCAGGTACTCATAAACATCGCTGCCCGGCCTTTTCTGGAAATCGTCCACATAATCCCAGTAAAGAACCTTGTACCGCCCGAACCCAATCCCGAGGAAGGGATGATCCTTCCACATTTCCGCGGCCATTCTCCAGCTGTAGAAGCGGCTCAAAAGGGGCATGACGTCACCCAGTCGTTCCCGGAGATCGTATCGCGGACCCAGGAGGGGAAGAATACAGGCGAGAAACAGGACCATCAGGAGAACAACAACTGTGGTGAAAACAAGGATTTTTGTCCATGGGATCCGTTCCCTAGCCGCCCGGGCCCGGAACAGAAAGAGAAGCGGAAGGCCAACCGCGAGGGAGAGCCACGCGCCCCTGGTACCAGCCAGGAAGAGGCAGAGGATAACCACTGCGGTTGCGGCGAGGGCGAGAAACCGACCGGAAGCCCTCCGACCACCTCGGGAATAATTCACCAGGATCGGCGCCAGGGGGGCCAGGTATGCGGCCAGGTAGTTCGGATGCCCGAACACGCTGATCACGTTCAGCTTCCCCTTTTTCATTTCTTCCGAGTATCCCAGGATCTCGAAACCGTAGTTCTGGGCGATTCCGTAAAGGGCGCCGACCACTCCAACAAAGCAGAATGCGAGCAGGATCTTATCGGTTTCCTTCCGTCGGGAGGGAATCAAAAGGAGTGTGGACGACAGGGCGGCGCATCCCAGGGTGAAGAGGGTTTCCTTGAAGCAAAAGGCCGGTGTTGGGGACAGGATCGCCGGGATGACAAGTGCGGCGAGAAAGATCCCGGCCGGGAGGAAAAGGACCCCGCTCCCACGGAGGGGACGAACGGGAAAGAGGAGGTACACCCCGCAAAGGAGTGCGAGGGCGGCCAGGGAACAGGCCCGGATGTAGTGCAACTGGCTGAGAGAAGGCCGTTCGAACAGGGGATAGAGGAAAAAGGGCGCGGTGAGAATCAGGGCCAGGATGGAGAGTTGGGCGAGTTTTGGAAACGCGCTCTTTTTCAAATCTGCCCCTGGCTGAGTGGTCATGTCACGCGCCTGGTCCCTTTATACGGGGATGAATCGGACGATACGGATCAATAGAACTTGTATTCGGTATTATCCTTTTTCCCGGAAACCTGGGCGGCTCCGCCGGGAAGGGGAATGAGGCCGTGCCTTGAGAGGGGGTCGCCCAAAAGGAGGAACATCTTCACCGCTTCCTCTGAGGGACAGTTTCTCGAGGCGTGAAGGAAGATATCGCCCAGGTATGGTTTCTTATCGTTGAACGCGGAGACGAACATTTCCTTCATGAACATCTTGTCGTTATCGATATAGCTGTATGAAGAGGAGGCGATAACGCCCAGGGCTCCGCCATCCTGCTTGATGAGGAATTTTTCTCCGATGCAGTTCCGGTCCGCGGGGTTGTCGAAGTTATTGCTAAAGCATGTGGCGGCGAATACGATGGGGGTCTTGTATGGATTACTGATCAGGTCGATTTTTTCCGGCTGGAAGTTGTATTCAAGATCCTGGGAGGAATGGCCGAGGCTGGTTCCGGTGAGCCAGTAATAGCGGGAGCCGTGTCCGGCATAGAGGAGGAGACCGAGGCCGTCGTTGCAGGAATCGACAATGAGCTGGGTAACGTCCAGGGGGCTGGAGGCATCGCAGTATCCCTTGGACACGATGTAGTCGCTTTTGATGAAATCGACCACCAGGCTGTCGCAGTAGTCGTGGAAATGCTGGGAAGCACTGGCGGTGAGCAGGATTTTATGCCTCCAGGCGCTGTCTGTGAAGTTCAGTTCGTAGTTGATGATCTTGTTGACCACGGTGTCGGCCTCGGAGGTGGTTTTAAGGGGAAGGCGACCCAGGGCCACTTCGGGAATAAAATCGCCGTCGTCCACACTGGCCAGGTAGGAGTCGGTGGCATACTCGATCTTGGAGTGGGGCACGTACCATGTGGGGATGAAGTTCTGTTTCTGTTTGCCTTCCACATTGTACCAGTCCCAGCTCCAATCGCCCACCAGGAGGACGTAACGGAGCTGTGGTGATTTCCAGTTGTGGTAAAAATAGGCGATGGCGTCCCTGATGGCGGTGGGGTGGATCAGGGAGTGATTGAATTCGTCATAGATATTATCCACGGGGATGAGTTTGGTTTTGAACCCGAGTTTGCGGCGGAAATTGTTGAGACGTTCCGAGGCTGAGAGGAAGTCTTCGTGTGTTATGATGATGTATTCGGCGCTGTTTTCGGCCGTTTTGAGGCCCATGTATTTCGAGAGTGTGATGCGTGAGGGTGTTTTGAGGGCGGGTTCCGCGGCGATGCAATATTCCATGACATCGGACTGATTGGCCACAAAGGCGGCCACGTTTTTGAGTGCGGGATCGCTCTTGATGGCGGGCTCTACAAATTTATCCCCAGTGACGTTATAGAGGTAGATGCGTTCGCTTGTGAACTTGCCGATATTGATCTCGCGGGTCTGTTTGTAATGACCCTTGACGATCTTGAAGCTGAGGGCGTCATTGATGGCCTCGGAACGGACCGGGTACTCGATCTCGAACCAGTCGAGCACGATGAAGTCGATCTCGAGTCCCGCCACCTTGATAAGGTCGAAATTGATCACGTTGCCCGTTTCGCTGAATACATCCACAGGCACGTTTTTATTTTCGAAGAGGTTTTCCACATAACCGGACCATCGATCTTCACCAATGTAGTATTCCCCGATCGAGTACTCGATGTTGTGGTTATCGGCGCCGCTGACGAATTCGTTGGAGCGACCGTAAGTGTAAATCCGAACCGTGACCTTCTGGGTATCGGCTCCATCGTTGAATCCGGGCAGGTCAAAGGGGATATAGCGGTGATTTTTATTCATACTCCACATGATGGGAATAAGAAAGCTGTAATCGGTTTCCCCGCCCTGGGGGTGTGCGAATCGGTCCAGGAACTGATCCTCCTCGAAATGGATGGAGGTTCGGAGAACCTCTCCCGCCTTGGGGAGGCGGGCGTCGCCTGCATGATAAACCTCTTTTTCGTTCAAACGTCCCTTTCGGTTCAGTTCCAGGCGATACACGTTATCGTCGGAGTATTTGTACCGATAGGTGTTATTTCCGTGGGGTTGTCGTCCGTAAAACACAAGGTAGTCGCCGCGGTCAAAGCTGCTGTCCTCGTAACCCTTGATGAGGAAGGGGTATTCCCGGCCTCCTTCGAACAGGGCGGTATTGGAGAAATCGATCTCCTCGGGGGCGAGTCCAAGCCCTTTGAGTTCCTGATAGGTGACCCGGTACAATCCATCCTTGGGTACGAAGATCTTGATGGCATCCATCTCACCCACTGTTTTACGGGGTGTTTTTTCCCGGGTGAGGGTATAATCCGTTTTTTCCTCTCCATTCAGGGCGGTAACCTGGATGAAAATAAAGGCGATACAGAAAGCGAAGAAAGCGATTATCCGGAAATGCTTCATGGGTTAATGTTCCTCCTTTGCAAAATAAAACCGTCGAAGATAAAGATTTCGATCCTCTTCAGGGTTCAGGCGCTCCGAGTCGTTGATATAAGCGATCTCGATTGTGTTTTCACCCTCCAGGAGATGCAGGTTCACGGGATAATACCGCCACACCTCCCCTTTTACATACACATAACGCTGAAGAATGCCGTTCACTGAAACGGCAATATAGGGCCAAATGGCGCAGGATTTTGTTCCCCGTGCCTCAATGACCAATATATATGGTCCGGACTCCCCCCCTGTCAAATCAAAACAAAACCCGGCGTCCCGGTAAAGGGAATAGACTGGAGCCGGATCGTCGGGAATGAGAGTCATCTTCCCCTCCGGCATGACGGGATTTTCGGGTTCCACGGCCCGGAAGCGATCCGGGAGATCCGTCATGACCGGAACAGGGGGAAGATTCGGGGGATGGGTGAATCCCGGAACAGAGGGAGCGGGGGCCTGACCCTCACCGAACATCCTCTCTGCCTCGAATCCGAGGGATGTCGCCCTGTCGAGAAGATACAATCCTTCCCATGTTTTTCCACGTTCGATGTACAGGGTGGCGAGGTGATAGAGGACGAGGGGATTATCCCGGAATCGTTCAAGGCTGGATTCGAAGGAATCTGCGGCCTTATCGAAAAGATGCATCCCGGAATAGGCCAGTCCCCGAAGGGCATGGAGAGCGGCCTGTTCCAGGGGAAGAAAGTTCGCCGTTTGATCCATGGTTTTAAGGGAGTTGTGGGGATTGCCTCGTGTGAAATCCTCGAGTGCCGCAGCCAGGATTTTTTCCCCGGGTGAAAACACGCCATTCCCCGGACTCTTTTGTTTTACCTCCCGAAGCAGGAGGGATGCCTTCCGGATCATGCCGCCGTGGAACAGGAGGAAGGCCAGTTCCTTACGTGCCCGGTGGTGATCGGGATTCGCCTTCACGAATCGTTCGAGGCTTTCCCTGGCGTCTTTGTATTGTCCCAGTTTCCAAAACGAGCGGGAGAGATAAAGGGCGGTGTTGTAATGATGGGGACGACTGGAAGCGGCCCGACCCAGGAAATCCCGGGCCATGCCGTAATCGCCTTTCTTGTAGTAAAAGATCCCCTTGTTGGATACAAAAAAGTCGCGATTGCGGTATCCAAGGAGAACCAGAAAGGCAAGGATAATAAAAAGGGCGATCCAGATTCTTTTTCTCAAGCAACTCATCCTGCGATCAAAGTATCGTGCCCTTGCAGATAAACGAGAAAGGAACGGGGTGTCAAGCGAGAACGGTTGTTTCCTACGGGACCATCTGGGTTCCGATGCCGCGATCGGTGAAGAGTTCCAGGAGAAGCGAGTGAGGGATCCTGCCATCCAGGATGTGCGTTTTCTGAACCCCGGAGGCCAGGGCCTGTTTGCATCCGCGGCATTTGGGGATCATTCCCCCCGCGATCACCCCGCTGTTTATCAGATCTTCCACTTCCGTGGCTCGGAGGGAGGAAATGACGGTTGATTCATCTAGAGGATTCGTGCACACTCCCTTGACATCCGTGAGATACACGAGTTTCGCGGCCCGGAGTGCGCCTGCGATTTCCGCGGCCACAGAATCGGCGTTGATATTATAGGTCTGCCCTTTTTCATCCACCCCGATGGGCGAGATCACGGGGATGAACTGATTTTCGTCCAGGAGGAGGAGGATTTCCGGATGGATGCCGGCCACTTCTCCCACGAAGCCGATATCCTCCCGATCCTCCTGGCTGGCGAGTTTCCGGGCAATGATCAGTCCGGCGTCCTTGCCGGAGAGTCCAACGGCACGCCCACCGGTCTGGTTGATGCGGTTCACGATTTCGCCGTTGAGCTTGCCAGCAAGGACCATTTCGGCCAGTTCCAGGGTTTCAGCATCCGTAACCCGCTGTCCCTCGACGAATCGCGGTGTGACCCCCATCTTTTTCATGAGTCTCGAGATTTCGGGACCGCCGCCGTGAACCACCACGGGATTCATCCCCACCAGTTCCATGAGCACGATATCCTGGATCACGGATTTCTTGAGGTTTTCGTCGATCATGGCGTGGCCTCCGTACTTGACCACAATGGTGGCACCGCGAAAGGAGCTGATATAGGGGAGGGCTTCCACAATCACCTGTGAGCGGTTGATCAGTTCCTCGAGGGAAAGATTGGTTATGTCCTTTTTCTCTGGTTTCATGGTAAAATATTCTTTCTTGTGAACTGTTATCTTTGAAAAATACATATCGTGAGAAGAAATAATGGATGTCAAGTTCATTTCATCCATGAGCGTCAGTATCCTCCCATCTCCATTATGAAGCAATTGATTCCCTCTTGACTTTTCATTGACCGAATCACTAAAAATGACTGTATGTTCTGATTGGGAATGGAAATAACCGGTTCGGGATTTTCAGGAATGAATCTCTTTGATGAGTTCTCTTCAATAATAGAGCAATTCAACAGTCATAGTGTTTCTTATACCGTGATTGGAGGAATTGCGATGGCGTTTCATGATGAACCTCGTTTCACAAAGGACATCGATTTCCTGGTTTTGCCGGAAGAAAGGGATACAATAAAGAAGATTCTTGAAGATCTGGATTATTCGGAATCTGCGGAACCCTGGACATTCCGCAACTCGCAATTGACACTGCATAGATATATGAAGATCGAGGGAGAAGATCATCTTGTTGTGGACATTTTATACGGCTCTGAAACACAATATCGGAAGATTATCGAAAGGGCGATCATACAGGACTCATCTTATGGATCTGTGCGGATTGCGTCCAGGAATGATCTTATCTGGCTGAAGCAAAGGCGCGGTTCGGATCAGGATCAGGTTGATATAAGGAAACTGCAAAATGAACAGAATTGAAAAAGTGGTTCGCGAGCTAAGCGATTTACGTGATTTTTATCTGAGGATCACAAGGGGGAAAAAGCGGATTGCAGAGAAGAAGAAGTCTTTATTTTCGGAAAATCAAGCCTCGACATATGATACAAACCATACCTCTGAAGATGGTGGACCTCTCCATGTCAGGAAAGATAATTAGAATTACAGGGAAAATCGCCAATGGATTGAAAAATTTTGCCCGAAATGGAAGTCCGCCCCCTCACGTTCTGTACTCGGCGTTTATTTTGATATAATCATAGGTCAGATCGCACGTCCATAGAACGGCTGTTTTATCGCCGCTTTTCAGATCGATTTTAATGGGGATTTCCTTTCTCTCGAAAATCTTTTTCAGGGTCCTCTCCGATTTCAGTGCCGGGGCGCCCCCTTCGAAGATGAGTTCCGGACCGATGTGCACGGAGATATCATTGGGATTAAACCCGGCGCCTGAATTGCCGATGGCGCAGACGATGCGTCCCCAGTTGGCATCGCGACCGAAAATGGCCGTTTTTACGAGGTTCGAACCTGCCACGGCATTTGCGACTTTTTTCGCGTCCTTTTCGGATGCGGCGCCGGTAACGGCCACCTCGATCAGCTTGGTGGCGCCCTCGCCGTCAGAGGCGATCATCCGTGCCAGTACCTGGCATACCTCTGTCAGAACGGTTTCAAAGATGCGGTAATCCTTGGATCGTGAACCAAAGGGATGATTGCCGGCCATGCCGTTTGCCAGGAACACAACAGTGTCGTTGGTGCTGGTGTCTCCATCCACTGTAACGCAGTTGAAGGAGCGATCCACGGCATGGCGACCCGCCTTTTTCATGGCCGAGGGAGTGATGGCGGCGTCCGTGACGATAAAGGCAAGCATGGTGGCCATATCGGGGTGGATCATGCCGGAGCCCTTACAAATTCCCAGAAAACTTATGGTATGTCCCGCGATTTCGAGATCGACCAGGGTATATTTGGGAAGCTTGTCGGTGGTCATGATGGCCCTGGCCGCATCCCGCCAACCGGAGGATCCGATGGTGAGTTTCATGGCTGCCTTTGATATGCCGTCTTTGATTTTCTCCATGGGGAGGAACGCCCCGATCACACCCGTGGAGGCGACCAGGATTTCCCCGGGGGAACAGTGCAGGGTTTTTGACGCGACTGCGGCCATGATTTCGGCATCCTCGAGGCCCCTTTTCCCGGTACAGGCATTGGCGCATCCGCTGTTCACAACGACTCCCCGGATCGCTCCCTTTTCCAGGTGTTTCCGGCAGAGCTCGACCGGAGGGGCTGCAAAACGGTTTTTCGTAAAGAAACCGGCGGCCACGCACGGCTCTTCCGATTCGATCAGGGCGAGGTCTTCCTTGTCATTCATCTTGATCCCGCAGGATATACCCGCGGCTCGAAAACCCTTGGGAACTCTCATAACACCAGAGCCTCTCTTTCGATACTGTTCGGAACTCCAATCGTTCCTTTTATCGATCTTACAGGAGCCCGGCCCTTTCCTCGCATCCGAGGATGATATTCATGCACTGCACGGCCTGGCCGGAGGCGCCCTTCAGAAGATTGTCGATCGCGCTCACCACGATGAGGCGGCCCGTCCGGGAATCGAGCACCAACCCGATATCGCAGAAGTTGGTGCATGATACCGTTTTTGTGGAGGGGAGCTGTCCCTGGGGAAGGATGCGAACAAACGGCTCTCCGGAGTAAAATTCCTCGAATCGCTTTTGGATCTTCTCCTGATTAACATCCTTTCTCAGGTTCATATAAATGGTGCTCAGGATGCCCCGATCCATGGGGGTCAGGTGGGGGGTGAACTGGACCGTGACTTTTTCTTTGGAAAGGCGCGACAACTTTTCCTCGACCTCGGGGGTGTGGCGATGCGAGCCGATGGCATACGCCCTTATGGATTCGTTGCAGGAGACGTAATGGGTCGCCGGAGTGGCCGCGCGTCCCGCTCCGGAAACGCCTGATTTGGAATCCGCGATGATGGAGGCGGGATCGATCCAGCCGGTCTCCATGAGGGGGGCGCATCCGAGGATAATGCTCGTGGGATAGCACCCGGGATTGCCGATCAGGGTGGCGTTCCTGATTTCCTTCCGAAAGAGTTCCGGGAGGCCGTAAACCGCCTTTTTGTTGAGGTCCTTTGCCTCGTGAAGGATGGCATAGGTTTTTTCGTAGAGGGAGATATCGTCGAAACGAAAGTCGGCACTGAGGTCGATGACGATTTTACCCGCCTCGCAAAAGGGGTGTGCATAACCCTGGGCCACCTTGTGAGGGAGTGCGAGGAACACGATCCGGGCCGCGGAATTGATCCGACTGGCGTCGGCATTTTCGATGACCAGATCGGTTTGCCCCCGGAACTCGGGATATACGGAAACAAGGGAAAGGGGCTGATCCAGTTTATCCCCGAGCATGACCAGTTCGACCTGGGGATGCCGTAGGAGGCAGGCGATCAGGTCCCTGGCGGCGAATCCCATGGCACCCACAATGGCGACGGACTGTTTCGTCACGAAAAATCTCCTTACTTTTTCCTTAAGATCTGTATATGTCCTTTCGGTGTCGAATGCGAAATACCGTGATTAAGCGGCTGGATTTATCGATTTCGTAAATAACTCTATAATGTCCCGCCCGCATCCTATAGGTAGATTTGCATCCTGATAACTTAACGACAGTGGGGGGAAGGGGGTTCCTCTCAAGAGATTCCAATAATGAAAAGATTGCTCTCTGTATTCTATCCGGAAGTTTTCTCAGTTCACGCTCAGCACTCGATTTGATGACGACTTTATAGGATCCCATTTTTTTGCAGCTTTATCCGCAGATCTCCAAGTGGAACATCTTTTTCCCTTCTTCGTTTTTCAATGATCTCAATATCTGAGAGGTCTTCGATAACAGATTCAATATACTTTGCTGCATGAGGAATGGTTTTCAGATCGATAACAGCCGCTGTTTTGTTCCCTTTACTATCAACAATATATTGGACTTTGTTCATTGATTTCAACCCCGGTTCTTATCTCGTTTCCTTATTATCTTTTATCCTTCACTATTCCAACCACCCATCCAATGCAAGCTAAAAGGGGGAAGATATCTTCTCTGTTCGAGTCAGGTTTTACATTCACACCATTTTACGAAAAATGTTTCTTCTCCTGTACCTTCCGCACTTCCCGGATCATTTCGTCGTCTTTGTACACGTGCTCCTGTTGCCGGTTCCAGTAATCGGGGTGTTTCTGTTTGTTGAGTTCCTCGATGGTCTTTCCCTGCTGTTCCACCCATGTGTAGTATTTGAGGTTGTGCCACCTCTCGCGGGCCTCCAGGGCGCCCTCGGCGATCCAGTCGAGCTTCTGATTGTGAAAGATGGAGACCAGGCGGACCGCGGCCTCGGTCTCGTCCATCTTTCCGTAGGTGGCGGTCAAGTCCTTCATTACGGTATGGTAGCGGTCGATGGCGTCGGTGAGGATGGTGACGACCACGTCGTTTTTTCCGAAACCGTAATATTTCGCGGTTTTAATGGCCCCGAGCACGTTGCAGACACCGCTGATGCCGAAGATGCCCGCCATATCGCAGACATCCTCTCCCGACATTCCGTAGCGTTCCATCATGACTTTCCATCCTGGTTCTTCGGTAAGGAGCTGGAGTCCCTTTTTCGACTCGATGTCGTCGATGCACATCAGGGCGTCCATGTTCATGACGTTGTGGATCCAGGTGACGTGTTTGTCTCCGATCCCCTGGATGTCGTGCCCCCCGTAACCGTTCCTGAAGATGGTGGGACACTGGACGGGTTCGAGACCGACGATTTTGTGATCGTGCCATTTTTGTTTGAGTCTGTCCCCGGCCGCGATGGTGCCCCCGGAACCCATGGCGGAAACAAAGGCCGCCACCCGGCCGTCCCCGACCCCTTTTTCCTCCAGCTCGCTCGCCAGTTCGATGATGGTGTTTCCGGTGACGTAATAGTGGAAGCGGTAATTGCCCCACACCTCGAACTGGTTGATGATCCGGATGTCGGGATCGGAGGCCCGGAGTTCATGGCACTTGTCGTAGATCTCCTTCACGTTGGATTCGCACCCCGGGGTGAGGATGAGGCGGGCGCCGTAGCTTTTCACGAGATCGAAGCGTTCCGTGCTCATCAGCTCGGGCAGGATCACGATGGAATCGAACTTCATGCGGCACCCCACCCAGGCGCCCCCGATCCCGTAATTCCCGGTGCTGGGCCATACCAGGGAGTGAACCGTGGGATCGACCTCCCCCAGGAGTTCGAGATCCACCAGGGAGGCATAGGAGGCCCCGACCTTGTGGCTTCCGGTGGGGAAATCCCTGGAATAGAGAACCACGATGGGGGCCTCGACCCCGGTGAGTTCTTCTGGAAGCACCATGTAATAGATCTTATTATCCCCGTCCTTCCAGGTGATGTTATAGAGGTTGATGGGATCGAGGGGGTCTTTCTTTTGTGCCTCCAGGGCTTTTTTGCGGATTTCCGGATCGATCTTCGAGGGATCGAGCATTTCGGCAAACGTGGGACCCACCACCAGGTTCTTTTTTTCGATCATGAAGTTATCTCCTGAATATCGTGCTTTTAAAAACATCCCAAACATGAAAAGTATTACTCATAGGGAGGGTTTCGAGGCGTCGTCAAATACAAATTGTATATTTTCAACTTGCCCCCACTTCCAGAACGTCCTATAAACTATACTGTAACAGTATAAAAAGGGGAGGATCTCTTTTGATAGCTTACAGAAGAATAGTCCGGTTTTCTCTTTTAACTCTGATCGTGTTCGCCCTGTTTCATTCGGCGTTTGCCGACGAAATCCATCTCACCGGGGGGAAGGTGATCAAGGGCCGAATCACGTCCGAAGAGGGCGATCTTGTCAAGATCACGACCAGAGAGTACGGGGAGATATCCTTTCCCGGGAACATCGTGGAGAAAATCGTGCGGGATGAAACCCCGGGGGCGACAAAGGCGGAAACACGGGCTCCCGCAGCAACTCCAACCCCCACCCCGGCGAAAGTGAACATCACGCGGCCCGTTGCCAGCCGGAAAGAGGTGCTGTTCGGTTTCGACGCAGTTCTGTTCGATGTGGTGAAGGAGGTTTACATCCGCCCCTTTGGTGGAGAGTGGATTCCTGCGAAATCGAATATCCAGCTCAAGGTGAAGGACGAGGTGCGAACCGGGCTTGGAAAGGCAAAACTCACGATCCGGGGACGCGGAGAGGTTCGCATCCCCCCCAATTCCCACATGATCCTGGTGGCCATGGATCCCAGGGGGGAAAAGATCACCATAGAACTCAAGGGCGGCAGGATCTGGAACAACGTCACCCCGGGCGGCGGGGTTGTGAATTACACGATCCGAACGCCCGATCTGGTGGCAGGTGTGCGAGGCACGCTTTTCAAGGTCAGCCTCAATGAAGCGCCCGGCTCCCGGGTGGCCGTGTTCGAGGGAAGCGTGATCGCAACCATACCGGGGAGAGAAACCGCAACTCCCGGTGTGACCGTGGGGGCCAACCTGGCCGTGTTCGTGGATGAAAAGGGACAACTCTCCTCACCCAATCCCGTGGATCCGGAGGAGATCCAGGAATGGACCGAGTGGGACGAGTGGGCTTTGGATATCCATGAAAACATCGCCTCGCGTTTTGTCTTCGGCGGGGAACAGATCGACCAGATGGCAAATGTGATTGCAGAGGACGGCAAGCGTTACGAACAGATCGTAAGCGAAGCAAACCGTCAAATCATAATCAACAAGGAAGCCGCCAGGATGGAGGGATACAGGGAGGCGTTCATGAAGTTCGCCCGGGATACGGGGGTTTTCCCTCCCAGCGGTTTGGGCTTTTCGGTCCTGATCGAGAATCCGGGCTTTCCCGGTTGGAACGGGCCTTATATCGGGGAAACCACACTCCCGATTATGGATCGATGGAAAAAGCCGCTCCGTTACTTTTTGAAAAAGAGCGAGAAATCAGGAAACGAATACGGCGAGATCATAAGCGGGGGGCCGGACGGCAGTTATCACGAGGGCGGGAAGGGCCCGGACGATCTCCGCGTTCTGGTGCCTTTTTATGAAATCGCCCTGATAGACAGATCCCGGTGACTATACACTTTATGTAATTCTATCCAATATCGAATCCATATGTCTTTTTCCGTGAATGATTGCAACAATCAGAATTTTCCCGGGATATTTTTTATAAACAATGCGATAGCTGTATATAATCCGTTCTCGGATGGAATCATTAGAAAGTTCGGGAACAATACGTCCAATATTGGGGTATTCTTTCAACTCCATAATTAAATCAAAAAATTATCTGACAACAGAACGGGCATAAAATTCAGAATCTTTGCTGATATACTCAGCAATGGATTCAACATCCTCCAGAGCTTCAGGTGACCATACTATTGGGATGTCCATCTTTCCAAACGCTTTTCTGCCTCTTCTTGAGTAATGAGGCCTTCTTTTTCTGCACGTTCCATTCCTTTTTGAATCTTGCGAGTCACATAAAGATGATACTGGATATCCTCCAAAGTACAATCATCAGGCAATTTGTCCAATAGATGTCTCACTTCTTCTTTAATCGTTGTCATCGCATCTATCTCCTTTCAGAACCCGAACGAATTCCTCGAGAACCCGGTTTGCCTCCGGCCCGAGGGGATCGGACCACTGGTCGAGGGCGTCCTCACCGGCATGATTCACGATTCGATCGGTGTATTCCACGGCGTGCCGCATTTCCCAGAACGCCGATGCGGCCCGCTCCCTGATGCTTTCCGGGGAATCCTCCCCCCTTTTCTCCAGCTTCAGAGTCATGGTTTCCGTAACGACCTGTTCTGGGGTTATTCCCTCCCTCTTTGCCGCTTCCTCGATCTCCTCATCGGAGAGGGGTGAAAGGAAGATTGTTCGGATATCCAGTTCGGGCCGTTCCAGGGATTTTGCCCACTTCACGATCTTTGCGGCCAGGGTGGGGTATGCCTCCGCGATAACGAGATCGTGTTTCTTTACAAGTTCCCCCAGCTCCACCAGATCCACGGCCTGGATCTGGGAACGGATGTGAACCACGGCGAAACGGGTTCGATCGATTCCCTCGAGCATTCCCCGGGGAAGGAAGTAATAATCAACCCCGTGAACTTCGAATTCCCCGCTGTGACGTTTTTTCCGTGGAGGCCTCGAATGGCACAAAACCGGTTGAACGAATCGGATTTCCGGGTGAATCCTCCGGAGCGCTGAAAGGAGCGGCCCCTTTCCCACACAACTGGGACCGGACAGGATAACGAGTTTCGAGTTCATTCGCTTCCCTTCCTGCATTTTCATCATGCCTTTCAGAAAATGGTTTGAATCCCGTCCTTCACAAAGAGAAAACTGAACACGATCAGGATCACCCCGCAAATGCCGAATATCACCTGCTGGAACCTCTTTCCGAAAAACTCCCCGCCCTTGAAGGAAAGGGTGGAGAGGAAATAAAGCCACGCGAGGTCGCACAGCCAGTGAACAATGGCAAAGGCCATGAAACCGAAGAAACCGAATCCCACGGAACGGAGGATCAGGGTGACCCCGACTGTTGCCCACCAGAGGAGGAAATAGGGGTTTCCGGCACTGAGGAGGATCCCGGAAACCAGCGGGGATCGGGAATCGGCTATTTTTTCCACATGTGCGGTTTTCATCTGTTTCAGCATTCCGTACCCCATCCACAGGAGGAATCCCCCTCCACAGATGGCGATGAGGGACTTTACAGCTGAGATTTCCAGGATCACCCCGAATCCGAAGAAAAGGGCGATCATGAGGGGAAATTCCACAATGGCGTGCCCCAGGGCGATCCCGGCCCCTGCATGGGGCGATTCGCTTCCCTTTCCCACGGTCACAGCCGTAACCGGCCCGGGCGCCAGTACCCCGGAAAGGGAAATCAGGATGGTTTGCAACAGGAATTTCAGAAAAACCATTAATTTTCCTTCATTTTATCCGGTACTAATAATGAGGATAAAGAAATCATTCTTCGAATGAGCGGGTCAATGATTTATATGGAATCAGTGGTTAGAATCCTGGATCTGACCCCAGCTTCCCATGCATTTTTTTCTTGACGGGGTTCCTATATTTGGTTACTTTCCCAAATTGTCAATATTGGTTCGGAAAGGCAAAAAAATGAAAAATTTTATCTCTCATGAATACGAGCCCCTGGCCAGGATAATCAAGGCCCTGGCCCACCCGACAAGGCTGTTCATCGTGGAGGAACTCTCCCATAACCGGCGCTGCGTATGCGAACTCCGGGAAATGATCGGCGCGGATATGTCCACGGTGTCCAAACACCTCTCCCTTCTCAAGGCTGCGGGTATTGTGGAGGATGAAAAGGAAGGAACCAAGGTCATCTATGGACTCCGGGCGCCATGCATCCTTCCCTTCCTCAAGTGTATGGAAAGGGTCATGTTGGAATATGCCGAGGAACAGCTCGAGATATTAAAGAAGAGATAACAGGCGACCGCTCGTGAGGAAGAAAGGAACGATCGAGTTGAACCGGAAAAAGGAATGGAAACCCCCGGCCGTGATCGCCGGGGTGTTCCTGGCAATTTTTCACCTGCCCGTTGGGAGGGAACGTTTTGACGGGGCCTTCATCGAGGTCTTTCAGCTTTTGAAGGGTCTGATCGGGAGCGGCATGGGAAAAGGTCCGGTCCTGGCGCTTCTATTGTCCGGCCCGGAGCTCAGTCTGCCCAATATGCTGATGATCCGCAGCGTGATGGGCACGAAGAAGCGGGTATGATATATGGAGCCGTATTTTCGTGAGAATAAAAAAAACATGAATTCGGATGTGTACGATAACATTGAGGTTGCAAACTCGGGTTGTGGCATATATTTTGGGAGGTGTTTGACCCCGGTCTGATTAGAAAATCTTTCCTAAAACGTGAACATGGTGATTATCGTACAGAGCCTAATCAAAGGAGGAAAAACAGTATGAAAAAGATCCAGATCCTGGGCGGGGGTTGTCCCAAGTGCAAAAAGCTGGAGCAAAACGCCGAGGCCGCGGCAAAGGGACTCGGCCTCGAGTATCAGATCGAGAAGGTCACGAACGTCAATGACATCGTCAAATTCGGCGTTATGATGACGCCTGCTTTGGTAGTCGATGGAACTGTCAAAATCGTTGGCAAGGTTCCATCGTCCGATGAATTGAAACAATATCTCGAGTAAAAAATCCAAAGGACGGTTCATGATGAAAACTTCCATCGATCGTAAAAAGCTGATCTATAATATTGTTGTCGTAACGATTCTTGTCGCTGCCATTGGGGCGACAGTTTATGTGAATCAACGTCGGGGGACTCCGGATCAAACGTCTAAAGGATGGGAGGCTGAGATGATCTCATTGGGAAAAAAAGACAAGGAAGAGTTAACGGATACTAGAGAGAAAACAGCCGACCCTCCCGAGAAATCACTTCCCCGTCTCGTGGATCTCGGGGCGGATAAATGCATCCCCTGCAAAATGATGGCGCCTATCCTGGAAAATCTGAAAGAGGAATACAAGGATACATTCGAAGTGGATTTCATCGATGTCTGGAAGAACCCTGATGCGGGAAAGCAATGCGGCATCAAGATCATCCCCACACAGATTTTCTTCGATGCCTCCGGGAAGGAAGTCTTCCGGCACGAGGGCTTCTTCTCCAAGGAGGAAATCCTCGCCAAGTGGAAGGAGCTGGGTGTTCGTGTGAAAGAACCAGACCGGGAATCAAGCGAAGATCCACTTTGAACATGGAGCATGATTTATGCAGGAATTATTCAGATTTCTCACAACGGCCGTGGAGGGCACGCCCCTTGCAGCTTTATCCGCCGCGTTTCTCTGGGGAGTTCTGAGCATTGTTCTGAGCCCGTGTCACCTGGCGAGCATTCCCCTGATTGTCGGCTTCATCGATGAACAGGGGCGTATCTCGACAAAGAGGGCTTTTATGATTTCCTCCCTTTTCGCGGTGGGAATCCTATTGACCATCGGAATCATCGGCGCAGTCACAGCGGCCATGGGGAGAATGATGGGAGACGTGGGCCGATACGGGAATTACTTCGTGGCAACAATCTTCTTCCTTGTGGGATTACATCTTTTGGGGGTGATTCCCATGGCCTGGTCTGGCCCGGGCCAGGTGGGAATGAATCGAAAGGGTTTTCTGGCGGCTTTCATCCTCGGGCTTGTGTTCGGCATCGCCCTGGGCCCCTGCACATTTGCCTACATGGCCCCCATGTTAGGAGTGACGTTCAA
>Ga0272442_10002472_pt1 | contig 26737 bp, 17 predicted proteins | sample SSMForm2O_FD_200262 | JGI IMG/M metagenome (GOLD analysis project Ga0272442, IMG submission 200262) | Marine sediment archaeal communities from Little Sippewissett salt marsh, Falmouth, MA, United States - SSM-Form-2O | ecosystem: Environmental > Aquatic > Marine > Wetlands > Sediment ... | reverse complement strand
GACGCCTGTCGAACTAAGTGATTGAAAAACAAGTAGTCAGGATTTTGGGGAAAGAGAGAGAGTGTCCGGATTCCGGACACGGCTACCTCCGTCCCTGGGTTTGGTCCCTGGGTTTGGTGCTTCTCTTGCCCGTGCAGGGGACATTGGCTAAGATTCACGGAGAGAATGCACGGCTTGTTCATTATTTTCCTGTCCACGGTTCTGTTGGCCGACGTGTCGGTGCCTCCGCTGCCGCTGAAAATCCGCGCGGAGGTTTACCGTGAGGACGGCCCTGCGTTGAGGCTGGTTTCCGGGACCGCCACCGGACACTCGGCTCTGACCCCCGACGGCAGATATCTGATCTACATCGATTCCGGCGGTCTCTTCGTGATGTCAACCAAGGGCGGCCAGCCCCGGAAGATCGGCGCGGCGGCTCCTTACTTCCGCTTCACCCCCGACGCACAATACGTCCTGGTTCCCGGGTCGGCCTGGAGGCGGTTGTCGCTCGGTAGTCAGGACGGGCCGATCGATGTTGCGCCCAAGGAGAGGCGGCACCAGTTGTGCGGGAGCGCCTTTTCAAACGAGCACGTGGCTTTCATCACCGCCCAGGGGCCGATGGCGGTGGCGTCGATACTGGAAGGCACCTCGATACGTTTGCCGGTGGAGCCCCCGGTTGACCGGCGGTGCCACGCGGGGGCGGGTTGTCCACGGGCCTTCTCGCCGGATGGCAAGTGGCTGCTGTTTCAGCACGGCTGCTACGACAACGAACTCATCCGGGTCGACGGCACCCATCGGCGTTTTATCGGGCTGGTTTCGGCCATGTTCGTCGACGACCTCGTCGTGGGCAGCGTGGAGGACAAAAACGGCAGGATCGTTTTCGACCGCGTGGAGGTGGTGAGCCTCTCGGACAAAAAAAAGCGCTGGAAGGTGAAGGGTACCATGCTGGGCAGCCAGCCCCGCCGGGTGCCGGGGAAACGCGCCATCCTGCAGAGAGATTCGGAATACCGACTGGTGCTCATCGACCTCGAGAAGATGAAGATGCGGGTACTGCACCAGGGCGACGAGAGGGTGACCAACTCCGCGGAGGTCACCCCGGACGGAAAGCGCGGCCTCTACACCACCCAGCATCAGAAGGTGGGCTGCGCGGTGCACCAGGTCGACCTAGAAAGCGGCAAGCGCCAGCGCCTGGCGCTGGTCGAAGGCGCCAGCCAGTGCTTCATCAAGCCTCTGGGCAACCAGCGAGCGGTGATGTACGCCTGGGGGAAAGGGGCCGTCGTGGCCACCATCGACCTCAAGACCGCCGTCGTGCAGCGCCTGGACGTGCCGCCCGACAGCATCGGCAACCTCAGCACCGCCGGAAAGAGCGTTACCTTAAACGCCAACGGCCGTCTCTACCTGGGAAGACCTTAAGGGTAGGTGTTCACTTCCGCCCCTTCGGAGTTTTCACGGCAGGAGCCTCAGGATGTTCTTCGAGCAGATGTTTTCCAAATGCTCGTCGTCGATGCCCATTCGTTTCAGGGCTTCGAGCTGCGGGCCGGGGTTGCCGAAGGGGTAGTCGCTGCCGAATAGGAGGCGGTCGGAGCCGTGGCGGCCCAGGAATGAGAGGATCTCGCGGCGGTCGGCCAGGGCGGTGTCGGCGTAGACGGCTTCGTCGTCCCACACTTCGGCGGACTCCAGGCGGTCGTAGCCGCCGTTGAGCATTCCCAGGTGGGGGATTATCACCGCGGTGCGGCCGGCTACCTGTTTTATAAACCGCAATGTCGTCTCGAAAGTTTCTTCCATAACTATGGGGAGCTTTCTTTCGCAGATGGCGTCGAGCATCTTCGTGCAGCGGGGATCGTCGTAGAGGTACTCGGGCTCGCCGGCGTGGTGGTGCCACTTGATGCCCGCAAACGCCAAATCGAGATCGTCGATGCAGAAGTCATTCCATACGAAATAGTACGGATAGATTCCGGGATTTTCCCGGGCTACCTTCAAAAGATATTCGTGCGCCCTTTCGCGGGTGGCTCTCCACATCTGGTTGTCGTCGAAGTCGGGGAACCAGCGGTCGTAGATGTCCTCGACCGGGGCGAAAAGGCAGGCGCGCTCGATGCCGGCCATGGAGAGCAGCGGCTGTATTCCGCGGAAGGGCTGCGAGACGTTCTGCACCCCGCAGTGGATGTGGCTGTCGACTACCGGCATACCTACATTGTGATCCAGATCACGCAAATTTACAAACGATTGTTCGGCGAAAAGAAAAAAAATTGCGGGGGGTTTGAATTTTGTTCCGTTAAGTACGTTGAACGTGTAACGCGCTGCATTCAGCCGCGTTATGAACGGTGAGGGAACCGGATGAATCAAATGTTGATGCGATTGGATAAGGAGGAAGCCCATGTTCATGAGAATGGTCGGGGTGTTTCTTGCAGGTCTGTTCGTTTTTACCTTTGGTTGCGACGGGGGCATGATCGATCCGCCCCGGACTGCGTCGAGTGAGAAGGTCGCGTTCCTCGCCAGCGGTCTGGAGTTCCAGTTCCCAGAAGCAAAGACTGCAGACATCGGGGACAAACAGGTCCGGGTGGAGATGGAGGGGCTTTCAAACACCGCCAGGGTGGGAGAGCCCATGCTTCCGTTCCGGACCGTAAGGGTTCTGCTGCCGTTCGGGCACCGCATCGACCGCGTCGACGTAACGACGTCTGGTCTTACCGCACTTCCCGGTACGTACCGTGTCGAAGCGGCCCGGGCGCAGCAGCCGCTGTCCATACCGGTGGTGAAGGCCAAGCCGTTCAAGCGGGTGGAGATCTACGAAAGCGACCGGGTCTTTCCCCGCCGGCCCTGGGAACTGCTCAGCGTCCAGCGCTTCCGCGGTTACCAGTATGCGGTGATCAATCTGTACCCGGTGGAGTACCGGCCCCGGAGCGGGAAGCTCTCGTACCACCGCAGCATGTGGCTCAAGGTACATACCGTGTCCGAAGATCCCGCGGTGCTGTCGGCCCGGGCGCCCAGGTTGATGCCCCGGCCGATCGCCGCGGACTTCGAGATTCTGAAAAAAAGGCTGGACGACCACCGGGCGGTGGAGAGCTACCAGGAGGCCGTCCGGGCCGCGCGGCCGGCGACCCTGGGCCTGTGGCCCGGCGGCACCCAGTACGAGTACGTGGTCATCACCAGCCCGGAGCTCAAGCCCAGCTTCGGGGTGCTGGTCGATCACAAGATCTCCAGGGGGCTGACCGCCACGGTGGTGACCACCGACGAGATCATCGCCAACTATGACGGCACCCGGCCCGACGGCGGGTCGGACGACCAGACCCGCATTCGCAACTTTATCATCGACGCCTACCAGAACTACGGCACCAAGTTCGTGTTGCTGGGCGGTGACTCCGACAAGACCGCGGCGGGCGGCGAGGCCGGGGCCCAGGTCGTGCCCCACCGCAGCTTCTACGCCTACGCCTACGGCTACACCGACTCCGACATCCCCGCCGACATCTACTACGCCTGCCTGGACGGCACCCACGACAACGACGCCGACGGCATCTACGGCGAGACCTCCGACGGCCCCGGCGGCGGCGACATCGACATGGTCGCCGAGGTGTACGTGGGCCGCGCCCCGGTTGACTCGATCGCCGAGGCCGACCACTTCGTCAGCAAGACCATCGGGTACGAAAACTCTTCCCACGCGTATCTGAACAAGGTGCTGCTGGCCGGCGAGTTGCTGTGGAGCGGCGACCCGGACACCTACGGCGGCACCTACAAGGACGAAATCCGCTACGGCTCCAGTGTGGGCGGCTACACCACCGCGGGTCTCGAAGCGGTCGACACCCTGGACATCGACACCATCTACGACAAAAACGGAACCTGGTCGGCCTCGGACATCGTGGCCAAGCTCAATGCCGGGGTGCACGTCGTCAACCACCTGGGGCACGCCAACGTGACCTACAACATGAAGTTCTACACCGGCACCGCCGATACCCTGACCAACACCGAGCACTTCATCCTCTACAGCCAGGGCTGCTACTGCGGCTCCTTCGACAACCGCAGCACCACCACCAGCTCCGGGGCCGGAACCACCGACTCGATCGCCGAGCACTTCCTGGGCCAGGCCCACGGCGGGGTGGCCATCCTGATGAACGCCCGCTACGGATGGGGCGACCCCGGCGGCACCCTGGGCTCCTCCCAGTACCTCGACCGGGAGTTCTTCGACGCCATCATCGGCGAGAGCATCTCCAACCTGGGCTGGGCCAACCAGGACTCCAAGGAGGACAACATCGGCCGGATCAACCAGGACGCCATCCGCTGGTGCATGTACGAGATGAACCTGATGGGCGATCCGGAGACCCGGGTCAAGATCAGCATGAACCACCGGCCCGACGCCGACGCCGGCGCCGACCAGACCGTCACCGAGGGGGGCGGGTCGGTCACTCTGGACGGCAGCGCCAGCTCGGATTCCGACGGCGACTCTTTAACCTACAACTGGACCCAGACTGCGGGGCCGGCGGTCAATTTGAGTGATCCGTCGGCGGTGCAGCCTGCGTTCGACATTCCGGCGGTCGACTGCGAGGAGGTGCTGACCTTCTCCCTGGTGGTCAACGACGGCCAGCACGACAGCACGCCGGACACGGTGAACGTGATCGTTTCTGACCTGGAGGGCAACCACAAGCCGGTGGCCGACGCCGGCGCCGACTTCTCGGTGGACGCCGGTAGCAGCGCGGCCCTGGACGGATCGGGCAGCGCGGATCCCGACGGCGACAACATCGCCTACAGCTGGGTCCAGACCGCCGGGCCGGCGGTGACTTTGAGCAACCCGGCCGCGGCCGGCCCCACGTTCACCGCCCCGGATCTCAACAACCGCACCGACCTGGTCTTCGAGCTGACCGTCTCGGACGGGCTGGTCGACAGCCTGCCCGACGCGGTGACCGTCACCATCGTCCCCGGACCGGCCACCCTGCCGTTCTACGAGGGCTTCGAGAGCGGCGTCCTGGAGGCCTTCTGGACGGCTACGTCATCGGCCGCCACCGGGCGCATCCAGGTCACCTCGGCCAACGGCCCCCGCCAGGGCAGCTACCACCTGACCATGGACACCTCCGACAGCACCAACACGGTGCTCAACGAGCTGGTCCTGGACGTGGATCTGAGCGCGGCCGGCTCCGGCGGCGAGGTGTGGCTGGAGTTCTGGCACAAGGAGTTCTCCGACGAGGACAACACCATGCCGGACACCTTCAGCGGGTCCAGCAACTCCGACGGCGTGGCTTTCAGCGTAGACGGGGTCAACTGGTACAAGGCCCAGGGCCTGGTGACCGAAGACGGCATCTCGGTCAACTACCTGCGCTTCCGGGTCAACCTCAGCGCGCTGGTTGCGGCCAACGGGCTGACTTTCTCGGATCACACAAAGCTGAAGTTCCAGCAGTACGACAACTACCCGATTTCCACCGACGGCTTCGCCTTCGACGACATCCGAGTCTTCGAGCAGGGCCCGAATCAGGCCCCCGCAGCCGACGCGGGCGCCGACCAGACCGTCAACGAGGGCGACCAGGTTAACCTGGACGGTTCGGCCACCGCCGATCCCGACAACTGGCCCGATACCCTGACCTACGCCTGGGCCCAGACTGCCGGAACCGCCGTCAGCCTGACCGGGGCGGGTACTGCCACGCCTTCGTTCACCGCGCCCAACATCTGGAACGGGGACGAGGTGCTCACCTTCGAGCTTTCGGCCTGCGACGGGCAGGACTGCGGCAGCGACATGGTGCAGGTCACCGTCAGCGACAACATTCCCAACCAGTCTCCGGTGGCGGACGCCGGCGCCGACCAGACAGTCGAGCAGGGGCTGTCCGTACAGCTGGACGGCAGCGGCTCCAGCGATCCCGACGGCGGTCCCCAGCCGCTGGACTTCGCCTGGCTACAGACCGCCGGCCCGGCGGTAACTCTGAGCGATCCGCTGAGCGCTACCCCCAGCTTCCAGGCGCCGATCGTTGGCGCCGACACCCATCTGACTTTCGACCTGGAGGTTTGCGACGGGCTGGACTGCTCCACCGATTCCGTGCTGGTTACCGTCAAGCCAATTCCGATCGCCAGCCTGCCCTTCGTCGAGACCTTCGACAGCGGATCCATGTCCGATTTCTTCAAGATCGGCTCCCAGGGCCGCATCCTGGTGACCAGCGCCAACGCTCCCCGCGGAGGCAGCGGTTACCACCTGACCATGGACAGCCCCACCGACGGCACCAATGCGCTCAACGAGGTGATCCTGAGGGTGGATCTGGCCAACCTGAGCGGCTCCGACGACGTGTGGCTGGATTTCTGGCACAAGGAGTTCAGCGACGAGGACAACCTCATGCCCGACGCTTTTTCGGGTTCCTCGCTGTCCGACGGAGTGGCCGTCAGCGTCGACGGCAGCAACTGGTACAAGCTCCAGGGGCTGGTGACCGCCGACGGGATCTCCTCGACCTACACACGCTTCATGGTCAACCTCTCCGAAGAGGCCGCCGCCCTGGGGATCACCCTGGGTGCCCAGACCATGATCAAGTTCCAGCAGTACGACAACTACACCATCGCCACCGACGGCTTCGCCTTCGACGACATCAAGCTCTACCAGCAAGGGCCCAACCAGCCTCCGCTGGCGGATGCTGGTGGCGATCAGGCAGTTGACGAGGGTGTTCTGGTTAACCTCGATGGTTCGGGCAGCCACGATCCCGACAACTGGCCGGATCCGATCAGCTACGGCTGGTCGCAGACCAGCGGGCTGGCGGTCACGCTCAGCGGGGCGGATACGGCTACGCCCACGTTCACCGCGCCGAACATCTGGAACGGGGATGAGACACTGGTCTTCGAGCTTTCGGTCTGCGACGGGCAGGACTGCGCGCAGGACAGCGTGCAGGTCACCATCACCGACAGCATTCCCAACCAGACCCCGGTGGCCGACGCCGGGCCTGACCAGACGGTTTACGAGCTTTCCGACGTGCAGCTGGACGCTTCGGGCTCCAACGATCCCGACGGCGGGCCGCAGTCGCTGGACTTCGCCTGGACCCAGTTGCAGGGGCCCGCGGTGGTTCTTTCGGATCCCGCCATCGCCGCGCCGATGTTCGTGGCCCCCGACGTGGACGCCCAGGTGACTTTGGAGTTCTCGGTGGAGGTCTGCGACGGGCAGGACTGCGCCAGCGACGCCGTGCTGGTTACCGTCGATCCCGTCCCCGGCGCCGCCCTGCCTTTCTCTGAGGATTTCAACTCGGGCGCCATGTCGGACTTCTTCGACGCCAGCTCGACCGGCACCGGGCGGATCCTGGTGACCTCGGCCAACGCCCCCCGGGGCGGCAGCGGCTACCACCTGACCATGGACAGCTCCACCGACGGCACCAGCTCGCTCAACGAGCTGAGCCTGCGGGTCAATCTGCAGAACGTCTCCGGCGACGACGTGTGGCTGGAGTTCTGGCACAAGGAGTTCTACGACGAGGACAACGTCATGCCCGACGCTTTTTCGGGCTCCTCGCTGTCGGACGGAGTGGCCGTCAGCGTCGACGGCACCAACTGGCACAAGCTCCAGGGGCTGGTGACCGCCGACGGCATTTCATCCGCCTACACCCGCTTCCGGGTCAACCTCACCCAGGCGGCCGCGGCCAAGGGCATCGTGCTGTCCTCGCCCACCTGGATAAAGTTCCAGCAGTACGACAACTACCAAATCGCCACCGACGGTTTCGCCTTCGACGACATCCGGGTCTTCCAGCAGGGCCCCAATCAGCCTCCGCTGGCGGATGCCGGGGCTGATCAGACCGTCGACGAGAACACCCTGGTGGCACTGGACGGCGGCGCCTCCGCCGACCCGGACAACTGGCCCGACCCGGTCACCTTTACCTGGACCCAGACCGCCGGCAGCCTGGTGACGCTGAACAACACCCACACCGCCACGCCGTCGTTCACCGCGCCGTATCTGTGGAACGGGGATGAAACCCTGACATTCCAGCTTTCGGTTTGCGACGGGGAGTTGTGCGGCGCTGACACCGTGCAGGTGACTATTACCGACAGTGCGCCCAACCAGGCGCCGCTGGCCGACGCCGGCCCCGATCAGAACGCCGAGGAGAGCCAGATCGTCCAGCTGGACGCCTCGGGCTCTTCCGATCCCGACGGCGGGCCGCAGGCGCTGGAGTTCACCTGGACCCAGACTGCGGGTATTCCGGTTACCCTGAGCGATCCCACCATCGCCGCCCCGACCTTCGAGGCCCCGGCGGTGGACGGCCCCCAGGCGCTGGAGTTCCAGGTCGAGGTTTGCGACGGCCTGGACTGCGCCAGCGACCCGGTGGTGGTCAACGTGGGGCCGATCCCCACCGCCACGCTGCCGTTCGTCGAGGACTTTGAAACCGGCGCGCTGGCCGATTACTGGAGGGTAGGGGGCGATTCCTACGCCGACACCCGGGTGGACACCACCAACACGCCCAACGGCACCTATCACCTGCTGATGGACTCCACCACCGACGGTTACTACGCGCTCAATGAGCTGACCCTGACCGTGGATCTGGCCGGCAAGACCGGCGTGGAGTTGAAGTTCCACCACAAGGAGTATTACGACGAGGACCACGCCATGCCGGCATCCTTCACCGGGTCCTACGCCGCCGACGGCGTGGCAATCAGCCCGGACGGCATCAACTGGTACAAGGCCCAGGGCCTGACCAGCGTTGAGGGGATCTCCACCACCTACCAGCAGTTCGTAGTCGACCTGGACGTCCTGGCGGCCAACAACGGCCTGACCTGGACTTCCAGCACCCGGATCCGCTTCCAGCAGTACGACAATTACGGCATCAACACCGACGGGTTCGCCTTCGACGACATCGAAATCACCTTCGCCTGCACTCCCGACTGCGAGGGCAAGCAGTGCGGGGACGACGGCTGCGGCGGCTCCTGCGGGACCTGCGACGACGGCAACGACTGCACCCAGGACACCTGCAATGAATCCTTCCAGTGCGAGTTTGCCTTCGCCCCGGCGGGGACGCCCTGCGGCGCTCCCGACGACGGCCCCTGCGACGCTCCGGACACCTGCGACGGCGCCGGCGCCTGCCAGGCCAACTTCCAGCCCGCGGGGACGACCTGCCGTCCGGCCGCCGGCCTGTGCGACCTGGACGAGACCTGCACCGGCAGCTCGGCCGATTGTCCGGACGACCAGGTCCAGCCCGACACGCTGGTCTGCCGCCCGGCGGGCGGCGACTGCGACCTGGAGGAGAACTGCGACGGGATCTCGCCGCTGTGTCCGCAAGACGCCTTCATGCCCGACACGGTGGTGTGCCGGGACGCCTCGGGTGTCTGCGACCTCGCCGAGAACTGCACCGGAGTGACTCCCGACTGCCCCGCGGACGCCTACCTGCCCAGCAGCATCACCTGCCGGGACGCCGCGGGAGCCTGCGACCTTTCCGAGACCTGCACGGGCAGCTCGGCCGATTGCCCTCCCGACGGAGTCCAGCCCGGCACGCTGGTCTGCCGCCCGGCAGCCGGCGACTGCGACGCGGAAGAAACCTGCGACGGCGCCTCGGTGCTGTGCCCGCCCGACACCTATCTGCCGGACACTGCGGTCTGCCGGGCCGCCGCGGGAGGTTGCGATCTCGCCGAGAACTGCACCGGCGCGGCGCCCGACTGCCCGGCGGATGCGATCAAGCCCGCCTCGGCGGTCTGCCGGCAATCTGCCGGCCTGTGCGACGTCGAAGAAGTCTGCGACGGGCTCTCGGTCGACTGCCCGGCCGACGCCTTCGCTCCGGACGCCACGGTCTGCCGCCAGTCCACCCAGGCCTGCGATCCCGAGGAGGTCTGCACCGGCAGCTCGGCCGAATGCCCCGACGACGTCAACAACTGCAACGACCTGCCTTTCGAGGAGAACTTCAACGACGGGCAGATGTCCGAGTACTTCGAGATCAACTCCACCAACACCGGCCGCATCCTGATCACCGACGCTTACTCGCCGGCCGGCGGAGACGGCTACCACCTGACCATGGACAGCTCCACCTCCTATAGCGACTCGCTCAACGAGCTGATCCTGACCATCGACCTGGCCGGGGTCCAGCTTCCGTCCCGGGTCTTCCTGGAGTTCGCCCACAAGGAGTTCAGCGACGAGGACGACGTCATGCCCGACAGCTTTTCGGGCTCCGACGAATCGGACGGGGTGGCCATCAGCGTGGACTACGGGCAGACCTGGTACAAGGTCCAGGGCCTGACCAGCGCCGACGGCGTCACCTCGAGCTACCAGACCTTCACAGTGGATCTCACCGGGGCCGCCTCCCGGCACGGCATTTCACTTCAGGCCCCGACCCTGGTGAAGTTCCAGCAGTACGACAACTACTCCATCTCCACCGACGGGTTCGCATTCGACGACATCAAGCTGTACAGCCTGGATCCCAGCCAGCCCCCCGAGGCCGATTTCAGCTTTGCCTACGCCGGGTTCGAGGTCGCCTTCACCGACTTGAGCAGCGACGCCTACGGTTCGATCGTAGCCTGGGCCTGGGACTTCGGGGACGGGCAGGTTTCCGCCGACCAGAACCCCGTCCATACCTACACCACCGCCGGGACCTACACGGTCACCCTCACGGTAACCGACAACGACGGGCAGACCGACAGCCTGGACCTTCAGGTGAGGGTGCCCCAGGCGAGCTACTGCGATTCGCAGAGCGACTACGCCAACGAGGAGTGGATCGGCAAGGTGCAGATCGGCGACTTCGTCAACACCTCGGACGGCCGGAACTACTCGGACTTCACCGATCAGACCGTAACCTTGACCGCGGGCCAGACCTGCGCGGTGGAGCTGGTTCCCGAGTACTCGGGCTACGCCTACAGCGAGTATTTCCGCATCTGGATCGACTTCAACCAGGACGGTGACTTCGACGACGCCGGGGAGCTGGTCTTCGCGGACTGGAACAACAGCGCAGTAACCGGCGACCTGACCGTGCCCGCCACCGCGCCTGCCGGCACCACCCGGATGCGGGTGAGCATGAAGTACAACGCCTACCCGGACCCCTGCGAGACCTTCACCTACGGCGAGGTGGAAGACTACACCGTGGACCTGGGGCAATAAGTCCGATTTCTACTTTTCTCTTCAGGCTGGCTATTCTCATTCCTGGCTCATAACCTGTGTCCATTCTGAGCACAAAACATTGGTAACGTTATTACAGTAGAAATGATCACAGGCGGCGGGGGCAGTCTTGGGGAGTGGTGTTGGAAACCAACAGGAGAATTCCTTTCGCTCAGAAGTGCCCGGTTATCGGCGTAATAGTTACAGGCAATATCCACTATAATCTCCAAAGAGACAAGGCCGCCACGCGCGGGGAGAAGTGGATGAAAACCGGCTTTGACTGTGACCGGCAGAAAGACTGCGGCACACCACCCGGCGACTGTCCAATATTCAACGACTCGCCGGCTGTTCTCTAGAACGGAACGAGAACGGGGTACCTACCAATTCACCAACCGCAACCCGACCCCCACCGCAGGTCGGCCGCGGGCGTCGGGCATGATCAGCGGGGTCAGTGTGACCTTCCGGGTTTCCTTGGTGGGTTGATGGATTGCCCAGATCGTGAAGCCCAGGTCCATGGCGCCCAGGGCGAAATTCGTGATTGCAAGTCCGAGGAAAAGCGAGTCGTCTTCGGCATCGAGAGCGCCCATCATCCAGACGGTTCCCGAGAATATGTTCACTATGCCGGAAGCAAACCCCGCCGCCAGCCAGCTTGTGGACGGTTTTTCGCTCTCCGACACGTAGTAGAGATTGCCTATGCCGGAAACGATGCCGGCGGGAATGATCACGAACTGACCGTACGCTGTTAAAATGTATACGCCTATGGCGTCTCCCATGTCTGCTTTTGCATCTGAATGCGGAAAGCAGAGGGAGCAAAGGACAGCAACGACCAACAGAAGTCTGATTCCTGAACGACTGCTCATGTCACTTGGATTCCCATCACTCATACTAAATGGTGCGGGAAATACCGTCAATGCGGTTGCTGCTCAGTCGAGGTTCTTGAGGGTTTCCTCGGATTCGATTTGTGTCGGCCAGTCGTGTTTGGCTAGTTCGGTGCGTAGTTCCGGCGGGATGGGGATTCGCAGCAGCAGGTTCTGGGCGGGGAGGTCTTCGGCCCACAGGGCTTCGACGTCGCCGTAGGCGTCGGTTATTCCCGGGAAGGAGCGGCGGGCGGCGGACAGGCGGCGGGATTTGTGGGCCAGGGAGTCTTCGGTCGAGTTGTGGCCGATGTTGGTGCAGTAGATCGACAGGTAGCCGTTGTCGTCGTCGACGATTTCGATGATGCGGCTCTGCATGGGGTAGTCGAGCGTCGAGGCCAGCATCAGTTCCCAGTATCCGAATTCGTCGGCTCCGCCCTGCGGCTGGGGATGGATGAAGTTCAAGTTGCGGTGCCCGTGGCCGGTGATGTGCAGCGCCACGCCGCTGCTGGCCTCCAGGACCGCGGCCAGCTCCGCGCCGCTTACCGGGCTGTCGTTCAGGAAGTCGCCGGTGCGGTGGTGGCTGAGCACGATCACCAGCTCGCGGGCGGCGTCGGCGGCGTCCAGCTCCTGCTGGAGCCAGGCGAACTGCTCCCAGTCGAGATAGCCCAGGGATCCCGTGCCCAGGCCCGCCGAGCCGGTATTGACCGTGCAGAGCACCACCAGGCGGACCGGCTTTCCTTCCAGGGGCTTGACGCTATAGTAGGTCTTGCCGGCCGACATGCCGTGGCCGGGCGGCAGACCCCCGGCGTTGAATAGCTCCGCGGCGGCCTCGTCGAGATACAGCGGCGTGCGCGCGGGGTCGGGTTGGGCTCTGCCCTCGGTGACCACGACCGCGCCGGGGGTCGATCCGTCCCGGAACCCGTTTACGAACACCGGAAAGTCGTAGATGCTGGAACCCTGGGAGGCTGCGCGCAGGTCCTCGTCAACCGCCGCGAAACCGCCGTTGTACAGCGCGTCGTGGTTGCCCAGCGCCGCATACCAGGGCACGTCGAGCCCGTCGGAGAGGAATGGATCGTTGTAGTCGTTGCCCGCGCCGGGAACCGGATCGTCGTCGTATCCAGAATCCGGATCGACGATCCCGCCGTTGATGATGGTCAGCACCCAGCGCAGCTCGTTGAGCTGCCCGCCGTCGGAAAGGTCGCCGGCCAGCACGGCGAAGTCGAAGGGACGGCCGCTGAGGTTGCTGATCCGCTGCGCGGTGCGCACGTGGGCCTCGAAGACCTGGGTGGACAGATGCCCGTGCGACCGGTAAAGCAAATCGAAACCTTCCAGGCGGATCGGCGACTCCTCGTCGATGACCTGCGGGTCCGCCGCCTGCCAGATATACAAGAGGCTCCGCCGCTCCCCCGGCGGACTGGCCGGGTACCCCGGCGCCAGCTCCAGGTGCTCGATCCAGTCGTTCCCCTCCGCCCGCCGCACGCCCAGCCCCAGCTCCTCGAAGCGGTAGTGCTCGGTGACCTCCAGACTGCCGTCGTCGATCATTTTAAGCGTCGCCTCCGGTGGCACCAGCGGTTCCCACAAAGCCTGCAGCGTGGTGTACGCGGTATCACCGAGCGGGTAGGTTGCCGGCCCCGCCGGTTCATTTGAGCTGCAACCCGGCGCCAGAAAAACGGCCAGAACCAGAATGGATATGGATCCTGGGAATTTCATTTTAGTGCCAGAGCTCTTCGGGGTTGGCGGGGAGTTCGGTGATTGGTTTCGGGGCGGCCTGGAGGCGGCCCCGGTCGATCACCGTGTAGTGGGTGCAGGCGGCGCGGGCGAAGGGGAGGTTGTGGGAGGCGATCAGCATGGCGGTTGGGAGGGTCGACAGGTGTTCGGCGAGTTGCTTCTGGCCGATGGGATCCAGGGCGCCGGCGGGTTCGTCCAGGAGGAGGAGATCCGGTTCGATCACCAGGGCGCCGGCCAGGGCCACGCGGAGCTTCTGGCCGTGGGAGAGGCGATGGGGGCTGGCTTCGGCCAGGTCGAGGATGCCCATCAGCTCCAGCGTCTTGCGGGCCTGGAGCTCGGCCTCTTTCCGTTCCATTCCGCGTTTTCTCAGGCCAAACATCACGTCGTCGAGGACGCGAGGGAAGAGGATCTGGTCGTCGGGGACCGCAAACAGCACGCCGACCTTGCGGCGGATTTCGGCCAGGTTCTTGCCCTCCACCGGGATGCCGGACACCTCGGCGCGGCCGCTGAAGGGAACCAGGCCCACCGGGATCGACAAGACCGTGGTCTTGCCGGCGCCATTGAGGCCCAACAGCGCCATGCGCTGGCCGGGCCGGACCTCGAGGGAGCATTGCTCGATCGCGTTTTCCCGGCTGTGCTCGTAGCGGACGCTCACGTCCGAGAGCTTGAGGGCGGCTACCTCAGACATAGCATCACCACTATGCCCCCGAGAGCCAGCAATGACAATGCCAGGGCCCAGGCGTCGGCGGCCTGGAAGCGCCAGGGGCCGGGATCCATCAGCTCGCCGCGGTAGTCGCGGACCTGCATGGCCGCCGATACGCGGTCGGCGCGGGACAATACCCGGGGGAGCCAGGCGGCCGGCAGCGCCCGGGTCAGGCGCAGGCCGGTCTTGAAGCCGCGGGTGCCGCCGCGCAGGGCCAGCGCGCGGCCGATTGAGGTGCTTTCTTCGATCAGCGGGCCCATCCAGCGCAGGATCTGGTGGACCATCACCACGATCACCCGCGGCAGGGGCAGCCGGACCAGGGCCTGCTGGAACTCGGATTTCTCGACGCTGGCGATCAGGCCGTAGCCCAGCAGCAAGCAGAAGACGCCGCGGATCAGGACGTTGAACGGGGCCACCCAGGCGTCGGAGCGGACGGTCATTATGCCCCCCAGATCGATCAGCTGGTCGGAGCGTCCGGTCCAGGGCAGCAGGATGAAAAACGGAACGAAGAAGATCAATCCCAGGCCCAGCAGCTTGAAGACTCCGGAGCGGGGAGGCCGGGCCAGGACCAGCCATATGATGAGCAGGCCGGCCGCGGCCAGAAATTCGTACCATATGGAGGGGCGCAGCAGGAGGCAGCCGGTGGTGATCAGGATCCAGGCCAGCAGGCGGGTTACCGGCGCCGGGATCCTCAATGCGCCGCGGCCGCGGCCGAACCAGTCTGCCGGGTGAGCGCCGATCACGCCGGGGCGTCCTTGCGGGCGGTCACCAGGTAGGCGTCTGCGTCGTCGCGCTGTTCCTCTATGCTGAAGCCCGCCCGGCGCATCCGCCCGGCGAGCTGGTCGGCGGATTCCAGCATGTCCCGGCACACTGCCTGGTGAACGTTTTTGTGGATGTCGTTGATCTTCTCGCGGGAGCTGGTGTGCCATACGTGCAGGCGGCCGCCCGGCTTGAGAATCCGCCGCAGCTCGCTGATCACTGCCTCGGGATCGGGGAAGTGCGGCCAGGCGGAGAAGCACACCACCCGGTCCACGCTGGCGTCGGGGAGGGGAATGGCGCCGGCGTCGGCCACCAGGAACTCGACCCTTTCGTCCGGGTGCTTCTGCCGGGCCCGTTCGATCATCCTGGGGGCGAAGTCCACCGCGTGGACGCGGCCTTCGGTTCCCAGGTGCTCGAGCAGACAGCCCAGCAGAACGCCGGTTCCGCAGCCCAGGTCTACGATCCGCTCTCCGGCACCGACGCCGAAGGTTCGCAGTCCTGCTTGCAGCATAGTCCGGGCCAGGACGGCCTTGTGTCCGTTGCCGTGGATCTGGTCCCACCGGTCGGCCATCTGGTCGAAGTACTCGCTGCGTTTCATACGGTCTCCTTGAGACGGCCGCCGTTCTTCCGGACGGCCATCACCAGCGCAGGTATCACCACGCACATCAGGATCAGCCCGGGAAAGCCCGCCGCCAGCGAGGCCAGGGACAAAAACTCCGGGGGCAGGTCCAACATCAGGCCGAGCAGGTAGCCCAGGCCGAGCTGCAGTCCCCGTCCCAGTACCAGCACCGGAACCAGCACCGCCAGGACGCTCCACCGGCGCCGGCCGGTGCGCTGCCAGATGAAGGCGGCCAGGGCGCCCATGCAGGCAAGCTCCAGCGACATGGCCGGGGCCACCGGTGGGTACCAGGGGGGCATGCCGGTGAGCAGGGCGGACAGCAGCGGAACCACGAAGGCCGTCGCGGCGGTCACCAGCGGGGAGGCGAAAAATGCCAGGGCCATCAGCGGCAGGTACATGGGCAAAAACACGCGCCCCAGCTGCACCAGGTGAAACAAGAACGGCAGCGCCAGGCCGGCGGCGCCGAATAGGCCCGCCAGGGCCAGTTCACGAGGTTGAAAGCGTTCCTTCCTCACAGGTTGACCTCCAGACCGCCGAAGAGATGAAAGCCCGGCATGGGGTACCTGTCAATGTAAGCGTAGCGGTGATCGGTCAGGTTGCGGGCTACCAGGAAGAGTGACAAGCCGATCGCTTCGAAAGTGTAGCGCAGGTCCAGGTCGAGGAAGAAGACGTCGTCGAGCGGGTCGCGGGAGTAGTTGTTCTGGTACAGGCCGGTCACCCACTCTCCGGAAATCGCCGCCTGGAAACTTCCCCGGGCGAAGGTCAACCGGCCGTCGAGCTTGAAGGCCGGGTTCTCTTTGGTGTAGCGGCCCACCTCCAGCCAGGCTCCTCCGAACGCCAGGGTGAAGGGCCCCAGTTTGTCCAGTCGGATCGCCCCCTCCACGCCCGGGAAAACCACGTGGTCGATGTTCACCACCTCCGCGGTCGGCCAGGAGCCGAAGTACTTTATGAAGTTGTCCGCCTCGGTGACGAAGAAGGTCAGCTGGATTTCCAGCCAGTCGTCCAGGCGCTGGATGACGCCGGCGTCGGCGGTCCGGGAGGTTTCGGGTTCGAGATCGGGGTTGGCCACCGGGTAGGGGAGGTAGCGCTCCCGGATGGTCGGCTGGCGGAAGTTGGCGCTGTAGCGGGCGCGCAGGGTGCCGCCCGGCCAGAGCTCGGCCCCGGCGCCGGCCTTGTACAGAAACAAAAAGCCGTAGTCGAAGCTGAGCACCTCGCGGGTGCCGGCCACCAGGGACAGCCAGTCCAGCGGTCGCCAGGTGGCCTGCTGGTAGACCGCCAGGTTGGAAAGCCCTGCGACGTTTTCCTCCTCGGCTTCGATGCGGTTTTCCACCAGACCGTCGGCGTGGTCGAAGGCGGCGCCTAAAAGCAGGTCCAGGCTCCGGCTCAGCTTCCAGCAATTCTCCAGGTAGGCCCCGGTCACCAGATCGTAGCCCAAAAATCCGTCGTAGAGGGCGTGCCGGCCCATCGAGGCGAAGACCGCCGCCCGCCATTCCATCCCGTTTTGGAAGTACTCGAAGAGCGCCGAGGCGTTCAGGCGCAGGGCGTCGAACCAGTGGTCCTGGTAGGGATGGGTTACCGGCCCCGGGTCGGCCCCGTGAATGTGGGCGGTCTTCAGCCGCAGGCTCAGGCGCATCTTCTCGGCGAGCCACACCCGCGCCGCCGCCTGGCCCACCTGCAGGTCGCCGCCCGCGCCGGGGCGGTGGCCCGCCGAGCTCTTGCCGTGGAAGGCCGCGGCCAGGTCCCACTTGCCGAACTTGCCCAGGAAAACCGGCCTTACCACCAGCGACTGGTAGCTGCCGTATCCGCTGCGGAAGCGGATCTCCGTGCCCGGGTGGGTGCGCCAACGGCTCTTGAGTTCGATCACTCCGCCCAGGGCGTTGGTGCCGAAGAGCACCGAGTCCCCCCCGGAGATCACCCGCACCTCGTCGATCAGGTCGGGGACGTAGGCGTCGGGCAGCGGGTGGCCGAAAACGCCCTGGTAGTCGGGAATGCCGTCCTGGACCACCAGCACCTGGGTGTTGGGGCTGCCCCCCAGGCCGCGCATATGAATGCCCCCGGACGCCCCGCTGGCGATACCGTGAACGCCCACCCCCCGACTGGAAACGAAGACCCAGGGGGCTTCCTGGGCCACCGCCTCCAGCAGCGAGGGCCGGGGGCTTTGCCTCAGTTCTTCACCTTCAATCGCATGCGCGTCGGAAGTCCGGTCCTCCTTTTCGATCTTGTCGGCGGTGATTACGATCTCCTCGGCCGCCTCTTCCTCGTCGGCGTAGGAAAACGGGGCGAACAGGAGAACCGGGATCGCCCAGATCCAGTTGGGGAGGCTAGTGGCCATGGGGGCCGGGTGCCTCGAAGTCCTGCTCGATCCCGCCCCCCAAAAGGTCGATGCGCCGGAAATCGCCGTAGTCCACCGTGAAAGTCTCGGAGGTCATATAGGTGTGCCAGATGGGTGCGGGCAGCTTCCAGCCGATGTGGTCGTCGGCGGGGTCGAGCTCCAGGATGCCCTCTTCGGCGCAGTCGATGATCTCGTTTACGAACCACTGCACGTCGAAGCGCCTAAAGCGCGCCCGGCCGGAACCGGGGTGGCAGGCGCAGGGGGAGGTGCATTCTTCCGGTGAGAGGATCACCGGCCAGAAGCACTCCTGGAAGCTGATATCCGTGACCTGGACCGGGTCGCCCAGATAGTTGCACACGGCCACCTCGGGCTCCAGGGCCTGGCAACCGCCCAGAAAGACTGCCAGGGCGAGGATGTGCCGGGCTACAGGCACTGAGGGTTCTCAGTGCGCTGGTCGTAAGGCTTGAAGTTATACTCCGGCCACAGGTCCAGGATCTCGTTGTAGAGATCCTCGGGTAGCGGCGGGATTCCCAGCGCCTCGGGGGGGCAGGGACCCTGGTGGTTGGGGACGTTGATTACGATGGTGCGCTCCTGCCCGGCGATGGTTTCCTCCTCGTTCTTGCTGGCGATGGGCAGGCAATGCTCCGCGGCGCAGGAAGGATCCTCCCAGGAACAGACCATGAAAACGTAGTCGAGGCCCGCATCGGCCTCCTGGGGCCCGGAGGTGTCTCCGACCTCGATGTTCTCGAAAGTGGCGCCCCGATAATACGCCTTGCAGATTGTCCAGGGCGGTTGGCGCTCGAACTCCGGGTTGTCGAAGTCGTTTTCGAGTTGAACGGTGGCGGGGTCTTCGCTATCGGAGCCGCAGGCCGCCAGCGAGAGTGCCAGCATCAGGCAGAAAATAATACGCATTCCAGTCACCTCCTTGGGATAAGTATTACCAATTTGTAATTCGTAGCACAAGTGCGAACGGGAATCAACAATTATTATAGATGGTTGCTAAGAAATAGGATCTTCGGCTTTAAGCACCCGCTGCAGCACAGCCCCGAGATCATACAACTCGAACGGTTTGGCGATCACCCCGCAAAAGCCGTGCTCGCGGAAATTGGACATGATGGGATCGTCGGCATAGCCGCTTGACACGATCACCCTGGCGCCGGGATTGAGGGCCAGGACTTCCTTGATGGCCTCCTTGCCTCCCACGCCGCCGGGAATGGTCAAGTCCATGATGACCGCATCGAAATGCCGGTGCTCCTGGATGGATCTTCTGTAGATTTCTACGGCGCTGGCCCCGTCCCGGGTGCACACGGGCTCGTACCCCAGTCGGCGCAGCATGACCTCGACCACCTCGATGATGATGTCCGAATCGTCCATCACCAGGATCCGGCCCCGGCCGCGCGGCAGGTCGTCTTCGCGTCGGGTGACGACCGGCGCGCTGCCCGGGGAGGCCGGAAGGTAGACGGAGATGGTGGTGCCGTCTCCCGGGGGGGAGTCGACCGTGATGGTTCCCTTGTGGTTCTTTACTATGGACAAGGCCGAAGTCAGCCCCAGCCCGGTGCCGCCCGGCTTGCCGGTGAAATAAGGATCGAAAATCCGGGGAAGCATCTCCGCCGGAATCCCGCCGCCCTGGTCCCGGATGGATATCTTCAGGTAAACACCTTGGTCGAGGAGCAGGGTTTCGTCTTTGGTGCGGATTCTCCGGTTTTGGGCGTCGATTTTTATGCTTCCGCCTGCGGGCATGGCTTGTTCGGCGTTTTTGACCAGGTTGTAGATGACCTGGCTGATCTGGCCCCGGTCGATCTCCACCGGCCACAAATCCTCCGGCAGATCGTAACTCGCCAGCGCCTTCGATCCGACCAGCGCAAATCCCGCGGTTTCCCGGATGAGCTCCGCGATCGAGGTGGGCTCGGTGACCGGCGCTCCCCCCTTGGAGAAAGTCAGCAGGCGGTTGGCCAGGAGCTTGGCCTGGTTGCAGGCGTTCTCGGCTTCCTCGAGTCTGGTCGACAGCTCGGCGCCGGCCGATTCGTCCTTGCGGGCCAGCGAGATGTTTCCCAGGATTCCCGTCAATATGTTGTTGAAGTCGTGGGCCAGTCCCCCGGCCAGGACCCCCAGGGATTCCAGTTGCCTCGACTTGAAAAGCTCCTCTTCGGCGCGGCGGCGGTCGATCATCTCCTGCTTCAAAGAGCGGTTGGCCTGCTCCAGTTCCGCGGTTCGCTCCCGGATGCGCAGCTCCAGATCGTCACGGGCTTCGCTCAGTTCATTCAGCGCGCGCGCCCGTTCCTCCTCCAGCTTTTTTCTCCGGAAGAATCCGGGGATCTCGTAGGTGGTGACCTTTTGGGCCAGCTCGGGCGCCCGCTCGAGGTATTCAGTGAGATAGCTTTCGATTTTCCAGGGAGCCGCCATGACGAAGCGGCAGCTCTCGTCGCCCTTGGCCTTGCACATTATTTCGACCGAGACCAGGGGCAGCCCGAAGCTTTCCTCGCACCAGCCGGAAGAGTATCCCGCGTTCATCACGCACACCGGGTGGTCGCTCGGCTTGCCGCTCTCGGCCCAGGCATGCGATTCGAACGAGAAGGGATGGTCGTAGACCAGGAAGTACGATTCGTCCGGAGTGGGATTCGACTCGGGCAAGATGCGGACGAACGACCAGCCGGAGTGGGCGAAGTGAATCGGGCCGGCCGAGAGCTTTTCCAGCGGCTCCTTCAGGTTCATCTTCTCGTGAAAATTCTTCGCGTCGGCCTTCCCGATCGAGTGGGCGATGTCGAACAGCATGTTCCAGGCCACGTTGCGGGCTTTTTCCTCGCCTTCGTCCGAGTAGAGGTTTTTGACCGTTTCGAAGAAGTCGACCGACATGGACGCGGCCCGGACCAGGATGTACCGCTCGCCCTGGATCTCTATGTTGGCCCTGGAGGGGTCTTCCAGCCGGTTGTCGAAGTAGTTCTTGACGTAGTCCTGGGCCATCTTGAAGACGGACTCGAAATCTTTTGGAACCTCGACGGTTTCGAGTCTGGTGAACTTTTCATCGGTCATTATCGCCCCCGCCCTTGGGATAATTCTGATAGCCGATCAGAATTTTATTTCAAGCTTTTCCACCAGGGTGCTCAGCTCCACTTTGTACTGGGCTGCGTTGTCGCGGAGCGAGACCAGTTGATCGGTAAGCTTGGAGAGCTTGCGGTCCACCTGCATCAGGCGGGCCTGCTGTTCTTTCTTCAGCTTAACATTGCGGGATTTTTTCAACAGTTTCAGGTTGGAGCGGATTTCCGAAGCGCGCTGCTGCAGGTCGGAGCGCTTGCGCTCCAGGGTGCGGATTTTTGCGTTGGTGTCGGAGAGTTTCCTGACCTTGTCGACCAGGGGCTTGAGCTGGGCGATGATCTTCTGGTCGGAGTCCTTGGCTTGGATGTAGAGCATCAGGGCCTGCTGGGCGCCGTGGTCCAGGATGCGGTAGCTGTTGAAGGTGGGGTATTTTTCTTTGATCTCCAGCTTGGTTTTCTCGCCGGGCTTTACCGGCATGGAGTAGTACAAAGACGCGGCGGTTTCGGATTCCTTCTTGCCGCCCTCGGCCTGCACTTCCCAGCCGGAGCGCTTGGGTATGCTTACCATCAACGGGATGGCTTCGCCGTCTTCCTTGGATGCCTGCACTTCGTAGTTGTGACGGTAGATGGAGAACGACTTGGTCTGGATCACCCCGCGGGAGATCTTTACCAGCCCGGCTACTTCGTGGCCGGAGGAGGTCGAGGCGGTGACGTTGACCGCGGTGTCCAGGGCGTAGGAGATATAGGAGTCCTGGCCCTTCTCGATGCGCTGGATCAGGCCCTCGCCGACGTACTGGCCGTTTCTGATTATGGCCATGGGCCCCGGCTCCAGAACCGATCCGGCCTGGTTGCTGATGGCCACCGCCCGGAAGGGGTGCTTGACGGCGGCGGGAACCCCCGACTGGGGGTTGTAGCTGTAGATGGCCTTGCCGGGTATGCGGGTGTTGATCAGGGCGATCATGGTGCTGGAGCGGTTGGGCACCGTCATGGGATCTTCCAGGTCGAAGCGGTACAGCGAGCCCACCTTCTGGGTCTTGGCCTGCACCCGCATGGAGTCGTACAGCGCGTCCATGCCCATCTCGGGTTCTTCGGGGGCGTACTCCTCGACGTCGAAGGCGGCGCCGTCGCCCAGGGCCGCCGTCTTGGAAGCCGGCCGGGCGCGCCGGGAGCGCCCGCCGAAGCCTCCTCGCTTTTTCTTTTCCCCCTCCTTGTAGAGGCGCGAATAATCCCGTTTCGGCGGCGGAGGCGGGGCGGCCGCCAGGGTGGACTCGGCCACCGGCGGGGCGATCCCCAGGGTGTGGTAGGGAGTCAGGTCCGGCCGGGCGACGAAGCGGGGGGTATACAGGTTGTAGTGGAAGGAGACCGGGCTGCCGGTGGTCAGGGTGAGCTTGACGTCCTTCCAGTCTGCGCCGGAGACGTTGTCGATCACCGCCCAGCCCTGCAGGAGCGGCTCGTTCTGCTTCTCCAGCACCAGCCGGTAGCTGGATTTCCAGGTGGGCATCTCCACCAGGTAGGAAACCAGCAGGTCGCGGTTGGGATTGGCGTCCTTGTTCAAGAACACCTTCAGCTCCACCGAGCGCCAGGCCTCCTGGCCCAGGGAGATGTCCAGCCCCTTGACCAGGCCGTTGGCCAGGGTGGTGTCCATGATCTTCAGCGCCTCGACCTCGTCGACCGGAATGATCCGCACCGTCCCGGACTCGTCCAGAATCGAGATCTGCTGGCCTTTCTCGGCGGTCCCTATGTCGTCGATGCCCACCATGCGGCCCTGGAAAGTCCCGTCGTCGGTCACCAGGTGCACCTCGGCTCCGCGCAGCGCCCGCAGGATGGCGCCCAGCGAGCCGTGGCCCAGCTCCAGCTTGGGCAGCTCGGCCAGCGCCCGCTGGGAGCTGACGTCCACCGGCATGGCCAGCGAGTTGGCCCGCCCGCCGGAGAAGTCCACCACGGTGACGGATTTCAGGATGTCCTGGATCTGCGAGGGGCGCACCCGCATGACCAGCTCGTCGCCCAAAAACTTTCCCCGGCGCTCGATGTAGGCCACCCCGTTCTGGAACATGACCACCCTTTTTACCGGCAGGACCTCCTCGGCGTAGACCCGTTCGATGGTCGGCGTGTCGTCGATGGCGTGGTGGGGGCAACCGGCGCACAGCAATCCGCCCAGAGCCAGGATGAACAGGAAAAATTTCATGCTACCCTCCCGCGTTCGATGGTAGGGGTTCTTTCTACCACCGGCGCAGCCGGAGGGCAACGTCTAGAGATCTTTTGCCGAGGCCAGGATCCGGGCCCTGAAATCTTCCCGGATGCGGACGAGGTTCTTGATGCCGTCAATGCGAGTCTGTTGGATGCGGGTCATTGCAGGAGTATTGGGGGAGACGTTGATGATATCCTGTTCGATGTCGTAGATCTGCACCTTGGGGTACAGGGTTGATGGAGGTGCATCGTCATCCTGCTGGGCAGCGGCCTGGGCGCACAGGAAGAGCGCCAGGGCCCCGAGGACAAGTACGGCTATCCATTTTCCTTTCATATCCCACGGCTCCTTTCCGCCTGAAAAAGTCTTACATCTATTATACTACGGTATACGTCTAAAATGTCGGGACAAACTTGCATGGTTTCAGAGACCGGTGCATACTGAAACCAGGGATTTATAAGCTTAATCATGCGTGCATGCCCCAAATGCGGCACCAAGTACCCGGATGATGTGACCTTCTGCAGCAAGGACGGCACCCAACTGTCCGACCTGGACAAGGTCACCCAAAGCCTGGCCCGCGAAGAGGGCACGGTGATGGGCTCCTACCGGCTGGTCAAACTCCTGGCCGAAGGCGGTATGGGGCGGGTTTACCTGGCCGAGCACACCCGGCTGGGGCGCAAGGTGGCCCTGAAGCTCTTGCGCTCGGAGTATGCCTCCAACGGCCCGGCCATCAAGCGCTTCTTCCGCGAGGCCCGAACGGTCAACGACATCAACCACGAGAACATCATCGAGATCACCGACTTCTTCGAGAAGGAAGGCGGGGACAACTACTACATCATGGAGCTGCTCAAGGGCCGTCCCTTGACCGACGTGCTCAAGGAGGAGGGCGCCCTGCCGGTGCCCCGGGTGATCGACATCGCCGTCCAGGTTTGCATGGCGCTGAAGGCGGTTCACGACTCCGGGGTGATCCACCGCGACCTGAAGCCCGACAACATCTACCTCACCGAGCGGGGCGGCCAGAAAGATTTCGTCAAGCTGCTGGATTTCGGGGTGGCCAAGCTGATGGACGTGCAGGACGGCATGCCGGTGCACAAGACCGGCGTGGGCGCCATCCTGGGCACGCCCCAGTACATGTCTCCGGAGCAGGCCGGGGCCAAGCCGGTGGACAACCGCACCGACATCTACTCGCTGGGCGTGATCCTTTACGAGATGGTCACCGGACGCGTGCCGCTCAACGCCGAGACCTACGGGGAGATGGTCATCAAGCACCTGACCATGACCCCGGTGAGCCCCACCGAGCTGCGCGACCTGCCCCAGGGCATTCCCGGCGAGCTGGAAGACCTTATAATGCAGTGCCTGGAGAAGAACCCCAACAAGCGCCCGCAGGACATGGCGGAGATCGTGCGGCGCCTGGAGTTGGTGCACCGGGCGGAGTCCATGGAGCACGACGCCCTGGCGCTGGCCAAGCCGCGGCCCAAGCGCTTTTCCACCCTGGCGGTTCTCTTCGTGGTGTTTTTGGTGTGCGCGGTGGGGGGGTTCATCCTGGTGGGTCAGCTGAACCGCCCGCAGCCCCGCCCGAAGACTCCCGGTGAGGCCAGCATGGAGCCGGAGAACGTCGGCGCGCTGCTGCCCCTGGAGCCCCTCGAGCCGGAGAAACCCCAGGAGATCGAGGTGAGCTTCGACTCCAGTCCGCGGGGCGCGGAGGTCTACCGCCAGGGAGCCGAGGAGCCGCTGGGGACCACTCCCTTCTCGGCCAGCTTCGTCCCCGATTCAGAGCCGGAGGTCTTCGAGTTCAAGCTCAAGGACCACAAGACCATGCAGCACAAGGCCACCCTGATGGAGAACACCACCATCGCCGTCACCATGGCCCAGGTCGACAAGCCGAAACCGGTCAAGCATAAGAAGAAAAAGAGGCGTAAGAAGCGGAAGAAAAAGGAAGAGCCGGAGGTCAAGAAACCCCCCGGCGAGGAGGATGCCAGCGGGACCATCGACCCCTTCGCCGAAGACGAATAGTGAGTCGACAATACCTCAGGTTTGAGATATGAAAACTGATCAGGGAAACGGGCTAAAGCGGGATCTGTCATGACAAGGATCATTTTCGAGGAGAAAGGCGTGCGGCCGTTGGAGGCGTATTTCGAGGATTCGCGCCGGCTGGGAGCCGAAGACTTCGGCCGGCAGCACGGGGACGCTTTCCTGGTGCACCACGGGCCGGTTGGGCAGTTCGAGCCGCCCGGAGACTTGAAATCCACCATGAAGGTGGAGGCGGCCGTTACCGGCGACACCATCCCCTTCAACCCGCGCAAGGACTTCGCGGTATTTCCCGTGCGCCACAGCGTCTCCGGCGCCTCCGATGAGGATCTCATCTGGGTCGGGCGCAGCGAGGAGAACGACGTGGTCATCCCGGACGAATCGGTGTCGGCAGTCCACGCTTTCCTGCGCCGGTCCGAGGACGGCGGGCTGCGGCTTCAGGACATGAACTCCATGAACGGAACCTTCGTCGACAACCAGGCCGTGCCCCCCCAGGGGATGGGTGAGCCGGTCGCCCTGGAGTCCGGGGCCCGGGTGCGCTTCGGGTCGGTGAAGCTGACTTTCCTTAAAGCTCCCGAGTTCCTCAATCTGGTCACCCAACTGCGCGATTAGTTCAGTTTCTTCTCCACCGCTTCCACAATCCGGTCGCCCAGATCGTGGCCGAAGGCCGCCAGGCTGTTTTCGTACAGGGCCATGAAGCGGTAGCCCTTCTCCGGACGTAGCCGGTAGACCGGGCTGAGGTGGGCGTAGCCCGCGTAGCCGTCGACCAGCGAAGCCGCCATGGCCGCCGGGATCCCCCGGCGGGCGGCGGCCGCGCGGATGCCCCGCACCACCGACACGCCCAGCTCAGCGGCGCTGCCGGCCAGGAGGAAGTCTCCCAGGCGCACCAGGTGGACCGGCACGCCTTTTTCCAGCGGAAGGGCCGAGCGCAGCGACCGGGCCAGCCAGCGGCGCAGCGGCCAGAAAGCCGCGTCCAGCAGTTTCCCGCCGGGGCCCAGGCCGGAGAAGATGCGGCTCTGGTGTCTGCCGTGCGGCAGGCGGAAGAACTCGGCCTGCAGCGATTGCTCCCCGATGACCCTGAGCGAGTCCGCCGCCCGGCGGTGGCCTTCCATCAACAGACCGCAGACCAGGTCGAGGTGCCGCTCGAAATCCATCTTGAACTCGGGGAAGAGAATCGAGGCTCCGCCCAGTCCGGCGCTGAGGAAGACCGGGCAGCTGCCCTCCCGCTCGAGGCGGCGGCAGAACTCCCCGGGGTAGTCGCCCGAGACCACGCGGGGTTCCCGCTCGGAGCCGATCACCGGATGGCCCGAGGCGGACACCAGGTCGATGGGTTGCTTGTCGGCGCGCTCCAGGCGCAGCAGGATCATCCGGTCGTCGAAGGTACCCAAGGCCTGGCGGCGGGAGCTCACCAGACCGGAAACCTCGCCGGAGGCGCAGGCGGCGCGGGCGGGCCCCAGGTCGGCCCGGGCGGCCTCCACCAGCCCGGCCAGCCGGTCGGTGAGGAAATCAA
>Ga0272442_10002471_pt1 | contig 26739 bp, 19 predicted proteins | sample SSMForm2O_FD_200262 | JGI IMG/M metagenome (GOLD analysis project Ga0272442, IMG submission 200262) | Marine sediment archaeal communities from Little Sippewissett salt marsh, Falmouth, MA, United States - SSM-Form-2O | ecosystem: Environmental > Aquatic > Marine > Wetlands > Sediment ... | reverse complement strand
AGGCTAAAGATGTAAAATGTCTGGATTCCTGCTTGCGAAGGAATGACAGCGCGTTTGACTTATTTCCGTTTATTCCGGGACGATGGTCGCGGATTTAATAATGACAGGTTCGACGGGAACATCATCATAGCCATTCCGTGTTGTTGTTTTGACCACTGCGATGGCATCCACAACTTCCATTCCTTCGATGACCTTGCCAAATACCGCATACCCCCCACCGACGGTGTCGAGAGGTGTATTGTCCTGATGATTGATGAAAAACTGACACGTCGCGCTGTTGGGATCGTTCGTCCTCGCCATCGCGATTGTCCCCCGCGCATTGCTTAAACCGTTCCCGGCCTCATTGACAATCGGATCACGTTTTTCCTTTTCAACCATTTTCTTCGTAAAACCGCCCCCCTGTATCATGAAACCCCGTATGACTCTGTGGAAGATTGTTCCATCATAGAATCCTTCCGCCGTGTATTCGAGGAAGTTGGCCGTCGTAACCGGTGCGGCCTGTCGGTCGAGCTCTATGACAATATCTCCCATGCTTGTTTCCAACTTGACGATGTGGCTTTCTGAATTCACAGCATTCCTTTCATTTTTTGCGTTACTCATTGAGTCGGCACAACCGCCAATGAAAATGACGGCCGTCAATAATCCACAGGTCCAGTGTTTTCCCATCATAAGATTGTACTCCTGAAGCTAAGAATGTTTTGATTGCAGCATTCGCCTTCTACGTGTTGCACTTTCTATGCGTCATCGCCGATCTTTTCATGCCACTTGTGTTTTTTGACAGAGGTTAGAATCCTCTGCGCGCACTGCAATGCGGCCAGCCCTTCTTCGGCGCTGACTTCGGGTCGGTGTGCTCTATCGGTCACGGCTTTTAGAAAGGCCTCCTGCTCCAGGCGAATGGGTTCCTTGTCGTCGATATCGAGTTGCTCGATATGCAGCAGGTCCGGCCAGTTCACGCTCGTCAGGTCGAAATCCCCGGCTTCTTTGTGTTCCTGTATCCACTTGAGAACGTTGATATTCGGATCGGCTTTAATCAGAATGCCGCTCTTTTTAAGATAATCGACGCTCAGGTACGCCTGTTGGCTGAAGACACGAACGCGCCGTTCGGTTTTCAACGCGAGCCTTGAAGCGGTGATATTGGCGAGACAGCCGTTCTCGAAGACGATCCTCGCGTTGCAAATATCTTCGTTGTCTTCGACGACGTTGACGCCTACGGCATCCACTTTCTTAATTTTACTGGCCGCCAGCGACAGGATAATATCGATATCGTGGATCATCACATCCAGCACGACGCCGACATCCGTCGAGCGGAACGGATAGGGACTGATACGGTCAGCGTCGATAAACTTCGGTTTGATATCAAGCCTCTTGATGGCCTGAGCGACGGGATTGCAGCGCTCGGAATGACCGACCGCGACGACACTGTCATTTTTCTTCGCGAGGGCGACGATTTTTTTGCCTTCTTTGACGGTGACGGCCAGCGGTTTCTCAATCAGCACGGCAATCTTGTTCTTAATGAAAATCTTCGCCAGGTTCAGATGCGTTACTGTCGGAGTGGCGACCGTAACCGCATCGACCTTATCCAGGATGTCCTGGCAATCGGTATAAGCCGGGCAGTTGTAACGCGTTGCCAGACGCTGGGCTTTCTTCGCGTCGATATCGACGATACCGACGAGATCGCACTGGGGCAGTTGAGTATAAACCTTTGCGTGGATGGTCCCCATTTTACCTGCGCCGATGACGGCAACTCTTACGTTTGTGTTTTGCATGTGGTATCCTAATTGGTTATCCAAGGCGCTGGGACGGTCGGCGATCAATGCTCCCTAAATGTTTCCAGGTATCTGCCGAACTGATGCCGGCCGCTGTTGATGATGGCATCCACCATCTCTCGGACGTTTTCGTCGAGCCCGTCCTCGCTCATCATCGCCCTGGCATGGTCGAGTAAGGAGCCGGACTGTCGGTATAGTTTTTTGTGCGCTTCGAAGATATTCTGTTGCTTTTGTTCGTCCAGGCCGGCCCGAACGAGGCCTCTTTTATTGACGCCCCGTACTTTCGGTGGGTAATGGCCACTGATCGTCAAGAACGGCGGAACATCCCTGTTCAAACCGGCCAGACCCGCCACGTAGCACCATTTGCCGATAGTGACAAACTGATGAGACGCGGCCAGACCGCTGAACCATGCCCCCGTTTCAATTTTGCAATGCCCGCCGATCTGCACCAGGTTGCTCATCACGATCTTATCTTCCAACGTACAGTCGTGCCCGATGTGCACGCTGACCATTAGGAAATTCTCCGACCCGATTTGGGTCAGCGAGTCCGGATAGATACCCGGATGAATGGTGACCTGTTCGCGAACGACGTTTCCATCTCCTATGGTGAGTCCGCCAATTTCGGTGTCGGGCGTCAGGCGCAAAACCTGCGGGCGACACCCGATCACGCAGTTGGGGAAAAACTGATTGTTCCGGCCGATGGTCACATTGCCCGAAATCACCACGTTGGCGTTAAGGATCGTTCCAGCCCCAATCGTGACGTCGGGTCCGATGACACAATTGGGGCCGACAATCACGTCGTCGGCCAACCGGGCACTCTTGTCAATAACCGCGCTGGGATGTATCTGAGCCATATTCCTTTTTCGATTCTCCTTTACATTTTCTCATCGTCAATGAGCATGAATTTAAATTCTGCTTCGGCGACGACCCCGTCACCAACGAGGGCTTTGCAACGGCACTGTGCCGTTCTTTTTCGGAGCTTCATTTTTTCGGCGGTCAGGATGAGCTGGTCGCCGGGCACGACGGATTTCCGCAGCTTGACGTGATCCATGCTTAGCATCACGGCCAGCTTGCCCGTGTGCTCCAGTCTCTGGGCAAACAACAAGCCGGAGACCTGGGCCATCGCTTCGACGATCAGCACCCCGGGCATGATCGGCGTGCTGGGAAAATGGCCCTGGAAAAATTGCTCGTTAATGCTCACGTTTTTCACGCCCTTGATGCGCGAGTCTCCTTCGATTTCAATGACCTTGTCCACCAGCAGGAAGGGATACCTGTGGGGTAGAATCTTGGCGATCTGTTGAACGTCTAAAAGGGCATCCGTGCCGAATTTGGCCATTCGTTCCTGTTGCTGGGCGGCCTCGTACAGTTTCTTTGCGAGTTGCTGGTTTAAGGTATGCCCGCTCTTATAAGCGACGATCCTGCCCTTAATCGCCCGACCGGCAAGCGCCAGGTCGCCAACCAGATCGGCCAGCTTATGGCGGACGCATTCGTCCGGGAATCGATAGCTGTTCTTAATCGGACCATCTGAGCTAATCACCAACAGATCGCGCGGACTGATGTGCCTGCCCATGCCGCGGGCCTGGAACTGCTTGGCTTCCGCTTCGAGCAAGAACGTTCGCGCCGGCGCCAGATGTCTCTCGAAGTTCTCCGGTGTGAGCTGGCAACTGAAGATTTGCCGTCCGATGCCCGTGTGTCCGCCGTAGTCCAGATCGTAGGTGAGACTCAATCCATGATCGTAATGCGGCAGGGCGTAGATACACGCGTCTCCGGCGGTGATGGTGATCGGCCGGGTGATCACGAATTCTTTTCGCATGACGTTTTGCTCGACGATGCCGACGCGTTTGAGGACTTTGAAATACTCGGCACAACTGCAATCCGGCGCCGGCAATTCCGGCCCATAAACATCGATGAAGAGATTGTCGATCTCCAAAGCGTTCACGGCGGCCAGACAATGTTCGACCGTCTCGATACTAGCGGTCCCGTTCCGGATTGTTGTGCGGCGACTCCGCTCGGCGAGATTGGACGCCGTGGCGCGGATTCGCACCGGTTCAGGGGCGTCGATCCGGCTGAACGTGATACCGGAATCCTCCGGGGCGGGACGAAAAACAACTTTGGCTTCCTTACCCCCGAATAATCCCCGGCCTCGTATCTTCGCTTCACTTTTTATCGTCTTCTGCAACTTCAAGTTTCTCGATCCTTTTGCCCAGTTGTTTGAGCTTCTCGGCCATCTTGGGCAATCGCATGGTTAGACCCATGATTCGCAGCGCCTCATCTTTCTTGATCGCGGGCGTCCAGAGCATCTTCTGTCCGGGAGGAATATTTTTCATCACACCCGACTGGGCGCCGACCATCGCGCCGTCGCCGATATGTGTATTATCCGCCAGGCCGACCTGCCCGGCTAAGACGATACCGTCGCCAAGTTTACAGCTACCGGAAACGCCAACCTGGGCCGCGATCAAACAACATTTACCGATGATAACATTATGAGCGATCTGCACCAGATTGTCGATTTTAGTCCCGGCACCGATGATCGTGTTGCCGAACTTGGCCCGGTCGATGCAGGTGTTGGCCCCAATCTCGACAAAGTCTTCGATGATCACCCCGCCGTTATGCGGAATGAGCCGATGGGCACCGTCGATGTATGAATACCCAAAACCAATAGAGCCAATCGCGGCGTTAGCCTGGACGATCACATGGCTGCCCAGACAACAGTTGTGATAAACGACGACGTTGCTGTCGAGGCGGCAGTGGGCTCCGATTTCCGAATGCTCACCGATTTTGCATCCGCTTGCGATGACGCTGTGGTGTCCGATGTGAGCGCCGTCATCGATCACGACACCCGCACCGATTGAGACACCTTCGTCTATCGTAACATGATCTCCGAGTTTGGCCGTCGGATCAATTCCTTCAACGGGAGGTTTGAGTTTCGGAGCAAAGACGTTCAGAACCTCGATCAGGGCGGCATTGACGTTCTTAACAATCAACTGCGGCTTGCTCAGTGAATCCAGGCGTGCCGAGACCAGAATCGCACCGGCACGCGACTGGCCGAGAGCGGCCTTATGTTTGTCGCTCGTGACAAACGTTACGTCCGTCTCGCCCGCGCTTTCAATGGGGCAGACCGCCGTGATGGGCTTGTCACCGTCATCCACCCGACCGACGACTTCGGCGCCGAGCCGTTCGGCTAATTGTTTTATCGTCACTTCCATAGTAGATCAGGCGTTCAATTAACAAGCAGGGAATTCGTCTTATCCAACTCGACAATAATCTCGTTTGTCAAATCCACGCATCCGCCGGTATAAAGGACTTTGTGGGTTCTGAGCGTCATCACCAACTCCTCGTACCGTTGGGTTGGCAATTGTGGCTCTTCGACCGAAAGTACGAGAGCCAGCCCTTTTTGGGCCGCAAGCTCTTTGGCGATGCGCAGGATTTCCGGGTAGAGTTTCTCCGTCCATTGATGGGCTCTCATCGCTCTGACCTGGGGATTCATTTTCTTGAGGGCATCCAGTTCACTCTCTTTTTTCACCATATCTTTATATTGGGCCAGCCAGTCGGCGCTGTTGGGCACGAGGGCTTGCAGGCTGCCTCGTAACGACTCGATATCGCCGGAGAGTTTTTTTTCTTCGGCTTCCATTTCCCTTCTTTCCGTTTCCCCTCTTTCCTTAAACTTGGCCGTGGCCTGACAATTCTGCAGGGCTTTCTCGATGCTCACAACGCCGATGTTCGAGGCCGGCCCACTCGCAAGCGGTTGTGCTTCGCCGAATTGATGAACCAGGAACAAAACAACCATACCCACCAAACAACCTGAAATTAGCGTTTTAATCTTCATTCAATAGTCCTTTCCAGATTCTCGCTCTGATTTGCATTTCAACGGTTCATTAATACAATCGACCCATGTAGAAACTGAAGGTCTGTGTTTCATCCGAGTCGTCTTTCCTTAACGGTGTTGCAATTTCAAACCTCATAGGGACCCGAGTGCCGAGCAATTGCGGGATGACGATTTCGATACCCGTGCCGATTGAAAAGCGGTACCGGCCGGTATCGACGGTTCCGCTGTCCATAAAGAACAAGGCTGAAATATTCTCACCAATCAAAGGGACAATGAGCTCGCTATTGGCTAAGAATATCCAGTCGCTGCCGATCGGATCCTTTCGCACGGGATTGGCGACGCCCGTTTGAAGCCCGCGTGTGCTAACGCCGCGATACTCGAAACCTCGGAGGCCGTATTTTCTCGTCCCGCCGGCGTAAAAACTCTCGAAAGGCGGCGCATCGGAAAACGTTGTCCCCGCAAGCAACTTCGTCGCCAGCACGGTTTTCCGTTCGAGTAAATCCTCATAAAGCGTTCGGTATCCGACAATGGTGCCCTCCAGTTTCCCAAAATCTTGGTCACCCGTTACCTGTTCGTAACCAATATTGAAAGAGTAGCCTTCGCTGGGTTCGAGTCGGTCATTGGTTGCGTCTTTGCCAAGGCCAACGTTGGCTCCAATAAGGAGATTGTACCCTTTGACATCAATAATCTCCTGGGGGGCATCGATTTCGAGATCTTTGACTTCCACATTTTCGAGACGAAAACCGAGTTGTCTGCGCCAGCCGCTCTTGTACCGTTTCTCAAATCCGAAATATCCTTTGGTTCTCTTTTCGTCGTAGCTTTCTCTCCATCGTTCCCAACTCGATCCGGTAATGTTGAGAGAGGTGGGCTTGTTCCTGAAATAGGGCTCGGTGAAGCTCAAGGCATAGTAGCTGACGTACGTTCCAGGAGCGAGCGTCATCGTGAGCTTCTGGCCGGCGCCTTTGAAGGCCTGCATCTTGATCAGTTCATCGAAGCTTTCAGGCCAGTCCTTATAGTCAAAATTACGCTGGCTGAGAATAAATTGACCGATAATACCGCTATCACTGCCGATCGAGACGCCGGGATTGAACGCACCCGTCAGACCTTCCTTGATGTCCACCTCCGCATCCCTTCGGTCTTCGGAGCCGTCGGCAGGCTTAACGGGCTGGACGATTACCCGTTCGGAGGAAGTCATGGCCCGCAAATATCTTTCCAGTTGCCCGTTACCTTGTCTCGGCGCCATGTGGGCGTTGTACAATTCGCCGGGTACAAAATCATATTCGTCCATGATCCGTCGGAAGACCTTGTCCTGGGTTTCCTTGTTGCCGATAATATCTATCTTACCGATCCGGAACTGTTTACCTTCGTTGATAGTGAAAACGGCATCGACGACATTAGGCTCGGCTACAAAGTTAGGATCCTGCCGGACGCTTACGTCGATAAAGCCATTCTCGCGGTAGAGTTTGAGGATTTCCTTGGCGTGGGCTTGGGCCTTTCGATAATAGTACGTTTGACCCGGCTCTAATTCCAGCCCGTCCAGCAGAGTCTCGTTGTCAAAGTGCTTATTACCCTGGAGGATGAGGTCATTGACATGGTAACGCGGCCCTTCCTCGATAATGAAGGTAACGTGGGCCTGGCCTTCGACGCCGATGCGATGGTTGAGAAATCCCTCCGCCCAATAGAGGTCCCGCAGCTTCTCGACGTCTGCGGCGATCTTCTCCTCGGCGTAATAGGCCGGCCAAAGCACCCAGCTCCGGGTGCCGGTCTTGATGGCTTGACGAAGATCGCGACTCTTCAGAGACTTGTTGCCCTTGAATCTCACCGAGCGGATACGAATCCTGGGGCCGGCGACAATCGTATAGACGACCTTACCCTCGGAGAGCTTCTTTTTGTTCAGGATGACTTCCGCGTAGGGATATCCTTTGCTTCGATAAAAATCAGCGAGAGTGATTCGACCGGACTCAACCAGGACGGGATCGAGATAATCGCCTACCATAAAATCCAGCTTTTTTACCAGTTTCTTGTCCTTGTACTCTCGATTGTTCTGAAATTCTATAGACTGGATCACTCCGAAATCACCGTCCACGGCGGAACGGCCGGTGTTTTTCTGTCGTGAGGTGTCTTTCTTGGGCTTTGGGCGACCGAATAAGCTGCAAAAAGCCGGGCTCGAAAGCGTCGTCGATATCAGAATAATCAAGATCGTTTTTCGCATCTGGAGCCCTCAGACTAAAACGGCGCTACCGGCTCCCCGGCATGGGAGACGTTTTCGAATCGTGTGACTTTTTCTCTGAATACCAGGTTCACGATCCCGGTCGGACCGTTTCGCTGCTTGGCGATAATCACCTCGGCGGTATTGACTTTGTCCGGGTTCTGCTCTTCCCAATCCGGGTCGTCTCTATGATAGTATGACTCGCGGTGCAAGAGCATCACAACGTCCGCATCCTGCTCGATACTACCGCTCTCTCGCAGGTCGCTCATTCTCGGTTTGTGTCCTTCCCGGCCCTCCGGAGACCGGTTCAACTGGCTCAGAACGATCACGGGAACGTTCAATTCCCGGGCGACGGCCTTGAGATGGCGGGAAATGGTCGTAATTTCCTGCTGACGCGATTCAATCCGCCCGGAACCGATGTGCATCAACTGCAGATAGTCCACGACGATACATTGGATATCGTATTTGCTCTTGAGTCGCCGGGCTTTGGCGCGTATTTCCAGGGGAGTCAGCGTCGAGGTATCGTCGATATAAATCGGCGCTTTGGCCAGCTCGTCGCAGGCGTCGGCTAATTGTCTGAAATGCTCGTCGCCCAACAGGCCCCGCCGGACTTTCTGGCTGTCGATTTCGCTGATACTGCACAGAAATCTCTCCGCCAATTGTTGTTTGCCCATTTCCAACGAGAAGATTGCCGTCGGGATTTTCTCAACCAGACCGAGATGCTCGGTCATGTTCAGGGCCAGAGAGGTTTTGCCCATACTCGGCCGGCCCGCGACGATGATCATCTCGCCGTTTTGCAGGCCGCACGTGAGTTCGTCAAGCTCATAATAACCCGTCGCCAAGCCGGTAACGTGAGTGCCCTGTCGGCTCTCGATTAACTCGAACGATCGGGCCACCAGGTCCTTAATCGCTACGGCGCTGCCGCTGATATTCCTGTCCGTGATGGCGAAGATTTTTTGCTCGGCGCTGTCCAGCGTTTCCTGCATTTCGCCCGTCTGGTGATAAGCACTGTCGAGGATTTCCCCGGCTGCGCTAATCAGCTCCCGCAGCAGCATCTTGTCTTTGACGATGCTCGAGTAATAGATCAGGTTGGCCGATGACGGGACGGAATTCAGGATCTTGCCGAGGTATTCGACGCCGCCGACCTCTTCGAGGTGCTTCTGCTTGATAAGCTCATCGCGGAGGAGCACGCCGTCGATCCCGATCCCTTTGTTTTTTTCGTACAGCGAGATCAAGGCCTCGTAGATGTGGCGATGCTCGATCCGGTAGAAGGCCTCACGGTCCAGAATCTCGATCACGTCCCCGATACACTCCGGATCGATGATCATCGAGCCTAAGACCGCCGCCTCGGCCGCCAGCGATTCCGGCATACTCCGCGCCGTCGCCAGCGCGCTGGGAGTATCCGCCCCGGCGTTCACGGACGCCGAAGGTTTCGCTGTCTGAGTTTTTCCGTTAGCTGCCATAGACCGCAGTTATCACCTTAAAATGGCCCTGTCCATTATACCTACAATCCCGCATTCTACCGCCCACACGACCTATCGTCAATTATTTGCTACAATTATTGTGCAATGGTGCAACGGTGAAACAACGACTTATCCAGGTTATTCACAGGCAATACTCGAAAGTCTGACTAAGGAATACACCCGGTGATAATGCAATATGCTGATAGTCCCTGACAAAAAGGGCTGCGGAGTGAAAGGAATCGTAAGAGACCTACGAGCAGGCTTGAGGTCTAAGAGTGCGGAAGGATTGTATTATGTTTGGCTGACGTGCTCACACGGTGCGTGTCGTATGAATGAGATTTTCAGAGGATTCAACGAAGTTGTTTCCCGAAGCTCCTGCATTCTGGTGTTCCGAAGCTCTTCTTTTAATCTCTTCAATTCTTCTTTCAATTTCAGCACTTCTCTTTTCAGATCTTCGAACTCAGTGATCATCATTCCACCTCCTGAATAGCCGTTCTGCGTATACGGGGAATCCGACCCGCTCCTTCCCTGGAAAATTTTGTCCTCAATCACCGTTTTAGTGTGCCACTATTAATATCGGGCGCAACGTTTTTTCCAAAAGTTCTCTAATAGACCGAAAGCATCACAACTTGTGTGCGGTATGATTCTCGACAGATACTAAGAAGCGACCTCGATGAAAAAGGACGTGAATAGCCCATTATGAAAGGTTTCAGACCCGAAATGGTATAAATCAAGGTCTCTGAAGAGAAAACCGTCCATTCCAAAAGGCGCAGAGGGTGCTTGAGTCGCAACTCTGTGAGATTCTACAGGCGATTTCAAACGGTATTTTTTCCTCTTATTGGAGCTTATTCTGGAGGTCTGTAATGGCTTGCTGAGCCTGCTGCAACTGGGTTTGCAGTTCATTGACCTTCTGCGTTTCGGCCTGCAATTGAGTGGCGAGGTTTTCCATGAGGGCCTGGGCCGTCTGGGCCTCCTCAAGGGCCGCCTGTCGCAACTTGGTCAGTTCATCCTCTCGTTTTTGCAACGCATCGCGGATCTTGATAAATTCCTCGACCTGCTGCTGCAACTGGCCGGGCGCGTCGCTGGCTTTCTCTTTCGACGATTGGTAAACAGCCTGTAATCTTGACTGGAGATAGTCTCTTTCTCGCTCGGTTCGCTCCAATTCCGCTTTAACACGCGTAAACTCGATTCTGTTGCAGCATCCTGTTAAAACCAGCGGAAAGACCATTGCGATCAAACATGCAAAAATCACCTTTTGTTTCATCGTTAGACTCCTTATTCTTCATCGTTCGGGCGGATTAGCGGATATTTGCGCCCGTGTGCTCAGTAAGCGATTCTTATGTATGTAAGGGGAAAGGATGAAACAGCATCCTGCGGACTTTCCACCACGGCTCCTATACCCACTTTATCGTACCAAAATGAAAGTGGAAAATCAAAGAAAAAATCAGGATAGAGGGCTTAAAACGACGCATCGAGCGTTCTGTCCGATAAAAAGGGCCCTGCACCCAGGAAAGGAGGTTCGAAGACGGCAGGGCCCGGAGGACTGTTTACGTCCGTGCGGACAGCCATAAGATCAATTTACCAAAAAGCGAGGGGGTCTGTCTATTGTGGTGACTACGTATTTTCCTTGATAGAAACCTACTTAGGCTTCTCAAATGTGCACTAAAATGGTTGAAATGGTTGTATCTGGCATTATTCGCGTTAAGTGAGCAATATTTTTTTGGCCTCTTCGATGGTCGCCAAGTCGAATCCCAAACGTTCCACTAAGTGGCAAATCTTCTCGACCAGCACGGCATTGGATTCCGCTGGTTTGCCTGGAAGATGATAAACGCTATCCTCGAATCCGACGCGAATGACCGTGGCTCCCAGCGAGAGCGCTGTGGCCAGGAGGGTGAAATCTGTCATACCATCATGGACGAGCCCCCAGGTTGCGTCGGACGGCAAAGATGATTTCAGGTAGAACAGATTCTCCGGGGTGGCGGATAGCGAGCTTTCGAATCCCAGGGCAAAATTGTAATGAATGGGATTGCGGAGGAGTCCTTCATGTGCCAGGCGATGAACGGTATCGATCATGCTCAAAGCAAAAATCTCACATTCAGGGATGACGTGAGTGTCCAGCATGCGCTGCGCCCAGTAGCGAATGTCCGGCAATGTATTGATATAAACATCGTCAGAAAAGTTTGTTGATCCCATATTGAGGGAGGCCATTTGAACGCGTTCGTCGTTTAACGCCACACATCGCTCTTCCAACGTTAATGAGGATAAACCGCCCGTCGATCCTTGAATGACAATGTCCGATTCTTGCCGGATTAAATCGATCGTCCTGGAGAAATGAGCTAAGTCTCCCGTTTGGTTTCCATTTTCATCGCGCACGTGCAAATGCACCATACAGGCGCCGGCCCGGGCGCAGGCGATGGTCTGCTCGGCGACGTGTTCGGGTGTTATGGGATTGATACAGCGCTCGGGAAGAGGCGTGCCGGGATTTTTCACAGGTGCCACTGCAAGGATAATCTTTCGTTTCATATTAGTTCTCCTCTTTGATAACGGTTATGCGTTGAATAGCCGGGTCTGTGAATCCATCCTGACCGTCCCGAACGGTCGTAGAGAAACTGTAAAGCACCGCTCCCCGCGGTCCCGCCTGAAACCAATGTTTTTCATACGGCTCGAACGTCAGTTGATGGCCCGGCTGCACGATGATCTCATGTCGCAAGGTATAAACATCTTCCTTACCCTCGACAATGAATCCCTTTTTTATGGTGTCCTCGCCCTCGACATAAAAAAGCAGATCGCCCCAGATATGCCGGATGGTCTCTTGTTTGCCGGGATCATCACCCACGCGCGGATGCCAATGTTCCGGCTCGGTCTGATTCGGAAAAAGCACCAGAATCTTAGCCGCAAGTCTGTCGGTGTTCACCATCGTGAAGACTTGTACGCCTTCGACGTCAAGCCGGCTCAGGCCAAAATCGACGACTTCGATGTTTTCAATGTCGTCATCGCTGAGTTGAATCCCGGCCTGGCGTATCATCGAAGCGGCACGCTGTTGGGCGTTGACTTTCTCGAATTTTGTAATCATGCTATCTTCATCCTCTACAACATCATTCATGCCGGGAAGAACGTCTTATAAATCATTAAAAGCAGAAACAAGACGACGATCGCGCCCAGCATCAGAATCACCCGCATTCGGATCTTCTCTTTCGAGATGGAGGTATCCAACGGTTTGCGGGGATCCATGAATATCCAGCAGATCACAGCGATCAGGTTCAATAACGCGGCGAATATGAAGAAGGAATTCGCATTGCCCGTCGTTTCCGCAAAGAAAGGGATCGTGATATGGGCGACAAAGTAGGGGAAGAGCACGGCGCTGGCCGCCGATCCGAGATTACCGAGCATATTCATCGTGCCCGATACGGCGCCGGTTTTACGACCGCCGATGTCCATACAAAACGTCCAGCTCGGTGCGATGGTCATCTCGACGCCGAATATCGCGATGCTAAAGGTAAGGATAAAAGCCAATGGAGTCGAATCCGCCATCCGAGTGCTGAGGATCAGGCCAATCACACCCATCGAAAAGCCAATAATAGCAGGCACACGCCGCGAACCGACGTGATATCCCTTGCCGTACAGGAAGTTGATCAGCCCGCCCGCGGACCAGTGAGCGATCATGCCGAGAATGAGGGGGATGGGGGTATAGATCTCGGCGCCCTCGCCCCATTGGCTCTTCATATAGGGAAACAACCAGGTGAGGCTGATAAAGAACGTCATGTTACTGGCGATGTATTGCACCATGGTCAGTATCATATTCGGTGAGGTGATGATCAAACCGAACGGGATTTTCTCATCGACGGTCAGTTCATCCCGGATACCGCTCTCGATATATTCGCGTTCCGCGTCGTTGACCTTGGGATGATCTTTGGGGTGGTTGCGAAACCATATGAACCAGACAATCGCCCAGGCGATTCCGATAGCGCCGTTGATGACGAACGTCCATCGCCACCCGACGCTGCGGATGAGAAAGGGCATCAGAAGTAAAGAGAAGGCGGCCCCGACGCGTCCCCCGGAATGGAAAAAACCATTCGCGAAACCGCGTTCCTTCGAGGGCACCCAGTTGAATACCGCCCGGGTGGCGCCGGGAAAAGCGCCGGCTTCACCCGCTCCGAAAAAGAAGCGGATGATCAGCATACTGACGGCATTCCACGCCGCCCCGGTCAGGGCGGTGAAGCTGCTCCAGAATCCGACCACGATGAGCAGCGCCTTTTTGGGGCCATAGACATCGGCGAACCAACCGGCGGGAACTTGCAACAGGGCGTAGCTTACAGCAAAAATGGCAAAGACATACCCCATCATTTGGGCAGAGATGTTCAGGTCCGACATAATCAGATCGCTGGCCGTGGAGATGCAGATGCGGTCCATAAACGTATTCATCGCATGCAGAAAGAGCAAGCCAACGAGTAGATGGCGTTGGTGGGTCATTTTTTTGCGTACGGTGCTCATGGTATATTCGAAGAGGTCGAACGGATCTTTAGGGCTCAGGATTTATCTTAAGGTCAGAATTTCATTTTCAATAAAGCTCCAGGTCTTCAAGTAGTCCCGCGCGGAGATGAGAGAACGGAGCTGGTCGCGGTTCAGTTCATACAGATGATTCCAGATTTTGTTGGTGAGCCGCGTGTTGACCGCAAAAGTGCCTTTAATATCCCAGCGAGTGGGAGACGTATCGGAGGTCAGGAAATCATCGTATTCATATTCCTGCAGGTAATAGAGGAATTCGATGTAATCCAGAAGATGCCGCGTTCCGACCATATAGTCCCAGTCCCACCGGCCGTCATTATCGTTAATATGAACGTAGTAAGGATATCGGGACTCCGCCAGCATCGCGATGACTTCGGCGGGATTCTCCTGGCCGTAGATGGAATGTCCGAAATCGACAGTGACGCCCATTTCGCTTAATCCGATGTCATTCAGCAACACCAGGGTCTTTGCGGCCGTATCGACAAAACATCGACCGCGGGTTTCACTGGGCTTGTACTCGATGAACAGCGGTATTTCCGGACAATACTCTCCGGCCTCGCGAAAGGATTCGACCAGATAATGCCACATCTTCGCATAGTGGCAATGAAAGCTGAATTCATAGCCGTCCCCGAGCGGGCAGCAGGTCACTTTATTCGCCCCCACGGCCTTGGCAAAGTCCTTGGCTTCTTTAATGAAGCGGATGGCTTTTTCACGAATGGGTTTGTCGATGGAGGTCAGGCCGCCGTCGCGAAACTCGGGCTCGGCCTTGACATTGACGTTGATGGCGGCCAGGGAAAGGTTATTTTTCTTCAGTAGCTCAATGAGTTGTGAGGTGTCTTTTACCTCGTAGGGGAAAACCGCCTCGACTCCTGAAACATCCGGGATTTGGCCGGCCAGTTTCAGCTTCTCTTCAAGATCGCGAACCTCATTATATTGATGAAACCGGTCGCGCGTCTGGCCTAAAAAGGCACAGATAACGGCATGCTTTGGTGTTATTGTCTTCATGTGAGCAACCTCAAAATACGATCTTTACGACGGCTCCTGTTTGTAAGATGGATTCAGCGCATAAATGCAAAACCAGACCCAAAAGTGCGAAGCGTTGTACTGGTCACACCAACGTGTTATTGTTTATTTACGCATATCTTTAAAACAAGCCAATCGGCTCAAGGAATCTGATCGTATCGAGACCTTTGCTTTTCTGCAAGCAGGAAAATCGAAAGCCTGAATTGCCTTATAGCTTGCGGGCGACGATGAGGATATACTGTCGAATTGAACATGAATCACAAAAGGTTATCTAAATGTGCGATGTTGTTTTTTGAATAACGGAGATGAGTATTGTTTTAAAGGCGAGTGATAAGAACTTGAAGCTGCTTGATGATGAAGGAGATTGTATATGCACAACGTTGACTCGATGCTGTCGCGCCGCAGGTTTTTGGCTGGAAGCAGCGCGGTTGTGGCCGGACTGGAGGTTATGGCTTGCGAAAAACCGGGAGTGATCCCTTTCAGCAAAAGCGAAAAAAAGGATTTCTACCGCGTCGGTAAACGAGGGGGACGCTGGTTCTTTCTGGATCCGAACGGCAATCCCTTTTTTTCTATCGGCCTCAATCATATTGACTCGGCAACCCTGAGATACTCCGAGAATATTCAGATATGGCGTGAAAAATACGGCAATAATATGGAGCGTTGGCTGAGCGAGTCGGTCAAGCCGGATTTGGTGGCCTGGGGATTCAACACGGTGGGTTGGGTGCAGGAGGTCGTAACCCGCAGTCCAACCAATCATCGTCATTCGCGCAATTTCACGTTTGAAGAATACCAGTGGCTCGATATGCCTTACGGCCATATGCTGCCGTTTGCCGACTTCCATCAGTGGGAGGCGGAAACGAGACATTCCGACTTCTTCAGCAAAGACTTCGAGGACTGGTGCGATTACGTCGCCCGGGCGCATTGCGGGCGTTTCGCCGACGATCCGAAACTTATCGGTTATTTCTATATCGACTGTCCAACCTGGGTTCATACACGAAAAGAGAACCGGTGGAAGGGACCGCTGTTCGATCCTGACGATCTCAAGACGGAAGCCGGAAGACGACGGCTCGCCGAGATAGCCGGCCGCTATTACAAAGTGACACATGACGCGATCCGCCGATACGATAAGAACCATCTCATTCTCGGCGATCGATACGAAGCCAATGCACCGCTACCGGTCGAAGTGGTTGAGGCTGCGGCGCCGTATATCGATGTCATCAGCTTTCAGCATTTTGCTCGGCCTGAGAAGATCGTCGCGAATCTGGCCTTTTGGCGTCAACGATTTGATCTGCCGATGCTGGTTGCCGATTGTTGTCACTCGGTCAGGTTGCCCAACGGATATACCTCCCACGATGTCGGCCGATATCGGCAGACGCTAAAGCTCCTGTTCCGGGACCCATCCTGTCTGGGCTATCATCTCTGCGGCGCCTATCTCGCCAACCGGGTTCGCAAAAGGGGATTGCGCGACGAGCAGGATGAAGTCGTTCCGGACGTTATTCAAGGCATTACGCGGGCCAACTCTCAAGTACGGGAGTGGATTAAACCATTTGAGACAGAATGATCCGAGGCTTTGGACTCGCCAAGGGCAGTTTCGATTGAGGTTTTGGGAGATTAAGACGTTTTTGGTGGTTTTGATTTATTTGTCCACGAATTCGTAGGTTTTGTTGCCGATGAATTGGGCATCTCCCTTTATTCCTTTGGCCGTTTCGCAGCCGGACAGACAGATCGTTGCGACGATCACGATCAACAGGACAAGCATTCCTTTAGCCATTGTTCAGACTCCTTTTGGAGAATTTAGAATGTAGAATAAAGAAAACACTAAAACTAAACTCTCAATTCTCAATTTTTGAGAAACAGATAATACAGCCGGCCCTCCTGGTAGGTTTGTCCGGCTAACTGTCCGGCCAAATCCCCTTCGCCCATATACACGTCGCACCGTCCCGGCGCGCGGATCGCGCCGCCGGCGTCCTGGTCCAGGGTGAATCCGCTATAGACCTGATTGGCAACCCGGCCGCCGATCGCGCGAGGCAAATTAGTGGTTATGAACGTCAGAGATCCCCGGGGGAAGATCGACTTATCAGTAGCGATGCTCCGATAAGCGGTCACCGGCTCGTTCAGGCAGCCTCGGGGCGGGCCTTCTTCCTTTTGGAAGAAGACGAACCGGGCATTCCGCCGGACGTACGCGCTAACCTGGTCCTGGTATCGCTTGAAGTAGTCGATCATGGCGGCCAGGCTGATCCGGTCGGCGGGGATTTTGCCGTCTTTGACCAATTCCTGGGCGACGCTGTTATATTCGTGCCCGTTGTTGGCGGCGTAACCGATGGTCGTGAGTTCGCCGTCGGGCAGTCGGAGCTTGGCCGAGCCCTGGACGTGAGCGATATAGGCCTCGAACGGATCGCTCAGCCAAACAAGCTCATCGCCATCGAGCATTTTTGAATCTTCAATAACGGCTCGCGACGGGTAAGGGCCAACCTGCCCGTCGGGCAGACGCCGGCCGATAATCATACCGTCCGGCCCTTTGACCAGGTCCTCCGGCTGCTCGTACAAGGGGTATCGGAAGCGTTCGGTGCGAGTGAACGAGCCGGGAAAGATCGGCGTATAGTAACCCGTGAACAGAACGGTTCCCTGGTCGTCGCACCCGATGGAGACATAGACATCGAACCTCTGGCGGATGGCTTGGTCCAGTTGGGCGCCCGCCATGCCGGAATCGAGCATCTCTGAGAAGGCTTTCAGGCTCTCCAGGGCCATACTATGGGTGATCTGACTGATGGGGTAGAACTGTTGACTCGATGGTTTTTGGAGGTAATTAATGCTATTGTCGATTGCAGCCTGCAACCCGTCCAGATCGAGACAGGCCATCGTAAAGTCCGGTATTTCCTGGGGATTGGTTATTTTCCGCAGGGCGTGTTGGCCCGGCGGCAAAGGCCTGTCATAAGGTGTTTCGGGCTTTTCCGGAGCGACGGTCTTACAGCCGGACAAAACAGCAATCGAACAGAACACTGAAAATACGATCCTTTTCTTCATTCTAAACTCCAAAATAATAGCGTATCGTAGGGACGGCCCCCCGTGGCCGTCCGAATCCGGCGATAGAAAACGGACAGGCACAGGGGCCTGTCCCTACGATCCGCTTGCGTTAATCTTCGCGGATTGTTTCATATCCTGATACTCTTATCGGCCTGTGAGTGGATTTTTCTTGGTAAACATATCGCATTGACTGAAAAAAGTCTGAAGTGAGACTGGATTTTCCTTGACAAAAGAACGATAACTATGGTAAGGATAATGAAATTGGAGCATGTGAGTTCTGACCCGGGCAGCACCCGAATTCGCACCTCAGGATGGAGAGAGGGCCAAATCGGGCGGCAAGATGTGGTATTATACGATATGCAGTCTCTCAGACAAATCAGAGACATTTCAACGTTCATTGACTACCCTTTAGCGGCTTTGGAGACGGAAAGTGGCCAATCTTGGCCGGTCATCCTGTGCAAAAATCTCCGGAAGCCGTGTAAGCAGGACAATTCTCAACGATTTCATTTGAAGGAGATGTATGATGTACAAGAAAGTCGTTTCTCTGATGGCTTTTGTTCTGGCCGTCAATCTGGTTCAAGCCGGATTCGGCGCTGATCCCAGTCTGGTGGGTTGGTGGAGGCTGGAGGATGGCAGCGGCACGGTTGCCAAAGACTCGTCCGACTGCGGGAATGACGGAATCCTCATGAATGGCCCCGGTTGGGTCACAGGCAAGTGGGGTGGAGCCTTGGAGTTCAACGGCGTGGACCAATGGGTGGAAGCGCCGCATGACGAGACGCTGACTGTGGATACCGAGGTCACGGTCATGGCCTGGATCAATACCGAGCGCTATAAGGGCGGCGCCACGGCGAGCAATACCTGGCAGGGGATTGTCTCCAAGGGCAACGGTCCCCGGTCCTACAGCTTTTACACGAGGGACGGCGGCAGTCTGCATTTCAGCGTTGGGCCGTCCGGAGGATTTTACGGAAGCAACAGCACGGGCACGCTGCCGCTGAACGAATGGGTCCACGTATGCGCCATGGTCATTGATGGCGAACACCAATACTACATCGACGGAGAAGACGCGGGTCGGGCGCAGTCGGGCGTCGTTTTGCCGGGGGCATCGGATACCAGCCCCGTGTATTTCGGGCGCGTGGCAGCGGCTGTGTCGAACACCGCGTTCCTCGGCATGATCGACGACGTGCGTATCTATAACAGGAGTTTGTCACAAGAGGACGTTCTCGAAGCCATGAATGATAATGCCGGGGGTGCGCCGCTGGCTTACGGGCCCTCTCCGGAGGACGGGGCCATGGTCGAGGCCACATGGGCCAACCTAACCTGGTATCCGGGGGATTTTGCCGTTTCGCATGATGTTTACTTTGGCACCCACTTCGACGACGTCAATGAAGGGATAGATACGTTTGTGGGCAATACGGTATCGACCTTCCAGGTTGTGGGTTTCCCAGGCTTCCCCGTCCCGGACGGATTGCAGCCGGGAACAATGTATTACTGGCGTGTGGACGAGGTCAATGAGGCTGATCCGAACAGTCCATGGAAAGGCCATGTCTGGAGCTTCCTTGTTCCTTCGAAGACGGCCTATCATCCCAATCCGGCGGATGGCCAGGAATATATCGATCCTGAGGTGACCTTGAGTTGGATGCCCGGGACGGGCGCGGTCATGCATACGGTGTACCTGGGCGACAATTTCGACGAGATCAATAGCGCAACGGGAGGTACTCCTCAACCGGAGGCAACGTATAATCCCGGGATACTTGAACGAGGAAAGACTTATTATTGGCGCGTTGATGAGTTTGACGGCGTTCTAACGCATGAAGGCGATGTTTGGAGCTTCACGACCAAGCCCGACATTCCTATTACGGATACTGAATTGCTCTGCTGGTGGAGTCTTGATGAAGGCCAGGGTACGATTGTGCTGGACAGGTCCGGCCACGGAGCGGATGGCGAAGTTATCGGCGATCCCCAATGGGTGGACGGCGTCGACGGCGGCGCCCTGAACTTTGACGGTGCTACTGAGGCTGTCACCTGTTATTTCACGGATGAGACCTGGTCGGCTTATACATTAGCCGTATGGGCTAAATCGAATAGGCTGGGTCAAGTCAACAACAGCGGCATATGCGCCACTTATCTCACGACGAATGGCGGTTTCCAGCTTTCTTATGATAATTTCAACAATTACCAATATCATGCCGACGTAGATCAGATCATCGGTCCGGCCTCGCTGGGCTGGGTGCATCTGGCGGTGACCTATGACGGCACGATCGCCACGGCTTACTACAACGGCGAGTTTGTCGCGACGTTTACGCCGGGGGCGGACGACTTACTTGCCAATAAACATGCGATTGGTGTCAATAGAGTCGAGGACCATCGTTTCGATGGCTCGGTGGATGATTTTCGCGTCTATAGCCGGGCGATGAGCCAGGAAGAAATTCAGGAAATCATGCGGGGCGATCCGTTGCTCGCCTGGCGTCCAAGTCCGGCGGACGGCTCGAATCCGGACATTGACGCGGCGATTCCTCTGACTTGGTCGCCCGGGGACGGCGCTTCGCAGCACGATGTGTACGTCGATACGGATAAGGACGCCGTGACTGCAGCCGACGCAACCGATACGACCGGCGTCTATCGGGGTCGTCAGAGTTCCACGACATACACGCCCGGAGACGTCGAATGGGGCGGCGGGCCCTACTACTGGCGCGTGGACGAGGTCAATGCTGATGGAACCATCACCAAAGGCCGAATCTGGGATTTCACCGTCGCCGACTTTGTCCTCGTGGATGATTTCGAGAGCTATACCGACGATGATGTGAATGGCGAAGCGATCTGGCAACACTGGATCGATGGCTTTGGCGTTCCCGGCAACGGCGCGCAGGTCGGCTATCTCTTACCTCCATATGCCGAGCAGACGGTTATCAACAACGGTTTACAATCCATGCCGTTCATTTATGACAATACCGCCGGCGCGACGAATTCCGAGGCGTTGATGGCGTTGACTGCTCCGCGGGATTGGACGAGGCACGGTCTGGCGAATCTATCCCTGTGGTTCCGAGGGTATCCGGCCTCCGTCGGGAGTTTTGTCGAAGCTCCGGCCGGGACATATACCATGACCGCTTCCGGCGCCGATATCTGGGGCACCGCCGACGAGTTCTACTTCGCTTACAAGACGCTGACGGGGACCGGTTCGATTATCGCGAGGGTGAACAGCGTTGAGAATACGAACGGTTGGGCCAAGGCGGGCGTGATGATACGAGAGACACTGGAGGCCGGATCGAAGTACGCGATTGGGTGTATAACGCCGGAAAATGGTGTGGCTTTCCAGGGCCGCACGGCAACGGACGGAACCTGTTTCGGCACGAGCGAGGACGGAATTGCGGCACCGCATTGGGTGAAGCTGGAACGCGATGCGTCCGGCAACTTCACCGTCTCGCATTCGACCAACGGCACAACGTGGCAGACGGTTGCGGATTCGGTTCCGACGAATATCTCGATGACATCCAGCGTTTACATCGGCTTGGCGCTGACCAGCCATGATGCGGCGCAAACCTGTCAGGCGGTTTTCTCGAATGTGACGACGACCGGCAATGTGAGCGGGCCGTGGACGCATCAGGATATTGGCATCACCAGCAATGCCGCCGAGCCGTTGTATGTGGAACTGGCGAATGCCAACGGCGCCTCCGGCGTCGTGGCCCATGAGGACCCCGCGGCGGCGACGGTCGAACAGTGGACCGAGTGGCGTATCCCGCTTCAGGCGTTTGCCGATCAGGGCGTGAACCTGTCGGACGTGGACAGCATAGCCCTCGGTGCAGGCTCGAAGGCGGGCACTGCAACTACCGGCGGTTCGGGCACAATGTATTTTGACGACATCCGGCTCTATCGGCCGTAACCGTAGATGGCTACGGTAGCAGGCAACGAAGAAAAAAAATGTTGGGGGCCTATGCCGACCCGCCGGGCAGGCGATGGCAGGTCACGGTAGGTCGGATCGGCATGGACCCCATTTACTACCCATTAAATTTGTAAGGAGGTCTGTCATGTTTAGTAGAGGTACTTATCTCATCGTCCTTGTTTTCATGTTGAGTTTGGCTATTCCGGGAATGTGTGCCGACGACCCCAGCCTTATGGGCTGGTGGAGGTTGGATGAAGACGCTGGCACTATGGCCATCGACGCTTCGGGTAATGATCGTCATGGCGTGCTGGTTGACGATCCGGTCAGGATAACGGGTGTCCATGGCGGGGCGCTTGAGTTTACCGGGGGCAACCACGTGGCCGTACCAGGCTATGAAGGTGTATTGGGAACACAATCCCGAACGAGCGCGGCCTGGGTCAACGTGACCAAGACGAATGCAAGTATCATCACCTGGGGTCCGAGCGGATCCGGCACAAAATGGGTAATGCGAACCCACAACAATCCGGCGTATCTTCGTGTTGAGTGCGGTCGGGGAAATACCTGGGGATCCACCGACCTGATTGACGGGGAGTGGCACCACGTCGCGGCGGTCCTGGTGGATGACGGTTCGCCGAATAATAGTGAGATCATCCTCTATGTCGATGGCGAGCTGGACCCCATTTCGCCCGGGGGAACGGCAAACGCACTCAACACATCCAGCGGCGGAGAATTTGCGATTGCATACGACTTGAACAATACCGGCCGAACCTATGATGGTTTGATGGACGATGTGCGTATTTATAACCGGGCATTGAGTGTAGATGAAATTCGAGCAATCATGGAGAACCCGGGCACAGTCACGCAGGCCATGTCGCCGGACCCCGGGGACGGTGCTGTGATTGAGACGACATGGACTATGTTAAGCTGGGCGCCGGGGGATCTGGCCGTTTCGCATCAGGTGTATGTCGGTGAGAGCTTTGACGATATCAATGAAGGCATTGTGGAGCCTGTTGCCACGGCGACTTCCTTCCTGGTCGTTGGTTTCGGCGAACCGTATCCGACCGGATTGACGCCGGGATTGACCTACTACTGGCGCGTCGATGGGATTAACGAAGCTGAACCGGGCAGCCCCTGGAAGGGCAGCGTTTGGAGCTTTAGCGTTCGACCGGATACTGCCTGGAATCCGGTGCCGGCCGATGGCGCCAAATTTGTGGATCCGAATACGACGCTAAGCTGGGATCCCGGTGTGGGGGCGGTTGCATTCTACGTGTATTTCGGGGACACCTTCGAGGACGTCAATAATGCGACAGGGGGCGATTTTATCACCGAGACAACGTATGATCCCGGTCTATTGGAGATCGGCAAGACGTACTATTGGCGGGTAGATGGGTCTGATTTCCAGACCATCCAAAGAGGTAAGGTCTGGAGCTTCACGACCGCGAGCCCGGGCGGCGGAGTTATTGGCGAGTACTTCAACAACATGGACGTAAGCGGCGAGCCTGTCCTGACCCGGATCGATCAGAATATCGACTTTGACTTTGGCACCGGGTCGCCGGAGCCCGGTGTCGTTAATGAAGACGGATTCTCGATCCGTTGGCGCGGCGAAATCGAAGCGGCGTTCTCAGAGGTCTATACATTCTATACGCGCACGAATGACGGCGCGAGATTATGGCTGGATGATGAGTTGATCGTGAACAAGTGGGCATGGGCCAACAGGGTTGTCGATACGCGCAGCACGCCGATGGAGCTTGTCGCCGGACAGCATTATAGTCTCCGGATGGAATTTTTTAACGAAGACGGGCAGGCCGAAGCGCACCTCTTGTGGGAAAGTGCCAGTCAGCCCAAGGCGATTGTCCCGGCGGCGGCGCTCTGGCCGCCTTTACGTGCCGGTAGCCCGGCTCCCTCCAATGGGCAGACGGGCGCGAAGATGACACCTGTCCTTCGTTGGGCTCCGGGCATATACGCTGCCTCGCACGAGGTGTACTTCGGCACGGGTGCAGAGGCGGTAAGCAATGCCACCAAAGCCTCGCCTGAATTCAAGGCGACCAAGGCGCTGGGCGATGAGAGCTACGATCCCGGCAAGTTAGCCTGGCATACGACCTACTACTGGCGTGTGGATGAAGTGAATGACCTCCATCCCGATAGTCCGTGGGTAGGCAATATCTGGAGCTTTACGACGGGCGATTTCCTTGTCGTGGACAATTTCGAGGACTATACGGATGATGACGCGGCGGGCCTGGCCATCTGGCAGCATTGGATCGACGGCTTTGGCGTTGCCGATAACGGTTCTCAAGTCGGCTATTTGCTTCCGCCGTATGCCGAGCAGACGATCATTCATAGCGACCGTCAATCCATGCCACTGATGTACGACAACACGGCTGGTGTGACGAATTCAGAGGCGCGTTTGACATTGACGTCTCCTCGCGACTGGACTCAGGAAGGCGTCGCGGACTTGTCGCTGTGGTTCCGGGGGTATCCGGGCTCGGTGGGCAGCTTCGTCGAAGCCCCGGCCGGGACTTATACGATGATGGCTTCCGGTGCGGATATTTCAGGTACGTCCGATGAGTTCCATTACGCGTACAAGACGCTCAACGGCGCCGGCTCGATGGTCGTGCGGGTCAACAGCATCCAGAACACGAACGCCTGGGCGAAGGCCGGTGTGATGATTCGTGAGACGTTGGATGCCGGCTCGAAACACGCTTTTGCTTGTGTCACGCCTGAGAACGGCGTGGCTTCCGAAGGGCGTACAGCCGTGGACGGAACGAGTTTCAGTACGAATCAGACCGGGATTACGGCGCCGCATTGGGTGAAGGTCGAGCGTGATGCGGCCGGTAACTTCACGGTTTCCCATTCGACGAACGGTACGACCTGGGAGGCGGTACAGAATTCTGTTCCGACGAGTATTACTATGACGTCGAATGTCTATATCGGCCTGGCGCTGACCAGCCATGATGCGGCGCAAACCTGTGAGGCGGTTTTCTCGAATGTGACGACGACCGGCAATGTGAGCGGGCAGTGGGCGCATCAGGATATTGGTATCACCAGCAATGCCGCCGAGCCGTTGTATGTGGAACTGGCGAATGCCAACGGCGCCTCCGGCGTCGTGGCCCATGAGGACCCCGCCGCGGCGACGATTGATGATTGGACCGAGTGGCGTATCCCGCTTCAGGCGTTTGCCGACCAGGGCATAGACTTAGCTGACGTGGACAGCATTGCTATTGGTTTAGGCTCAAAGGCGGATGTAGTGACTTCCGGCGGTTCGGGTATGATGTACTTTGACGACATCCGGCTGTACCGGTCCCAGCCGTAAGAGGCCGGTTCACCGATCATTGAAGCCAGTAACAATCCAGGGCCTACGTCGATTCATTCGATATAGGCCCTGATTGCATTGATGAGGTAAATTATGCTTGACGAAAGCACCGCTTATTTGGTATAAACGCTATAGATAGAATATGAGGATATTCTCCGGCCATCTCAACGTTAACTTTTTTTGAAGGAGGACGATTATGTGTCAGAAAGCAACGTTTCTAACCCCGCGTAAAAATCAAGAATCAGAGATCAAAAATCAAAATAGTGGAATCCGCCAGAGGCGGATGACTTCCTTAATTTTACATTTTACATTTTGCATTTTGATTTTAAGTTTTCTGGTCACTAATGCCTCGGCGGAGCTGGTGCTTCACCTGCCGTGTGAGAGTGCCGAAGCCCCGATAGATATATCGAACGATCCGGCCACCGTCGTGGTCCATGGGTCACTTAATTCCGTCGCCGGGATGGTCAATAAGGGACTGGAGTTCGACGGGGACAACGCCAATCGCCTTGAGGTGATGAGCGCCGCCAAACTTGAGGGCATGCCGGGGCTGACCGTCGCAGCCTGGGCCATGCCGCGAAACCTGGCGGGCCAGGAAGGGATGTGCATCGTCTCCAAGAGAATTGCGTGGGGCGATTCCGATCTCTATAACTTGTTCGTCTGGACCGGCCAGGTCGTGGAAGCCCGGGTCAACGGCGCCGGCGCGCTGAATTCGACGACAGTTCTTGAGGACGATACCTGGTACCACATCGCTTTTGTGTTTGATGGGCAGGGTAACGCCGACGAGAACATGAAGATCTATATTAACGGCGCCCTGGAGACCAGCGGTCACCATCCGGACAACGCAGTCAACGAAACAGGCGCCCCCGTGTGGATCGGTGAGTTAGATGCCAACCGTGGATTCGCCTGGAACGGTATTCTTGACGAGGTCCGCATATATGACCATGCGCTTTCGGCGCAAGAAGTCAAGAGACTTGCCCCCAAGCCCATGGCTCACGATCCCATGCCGGCGGATGGTGCGATCCACGAAGATACATGGGTGTCCCTGAGTTGGTCGCCGGGTGATTTTGCCGTCTCTCATGATGTCTATTTCGGTGACGATGTCGAATCCGTCAGCGACGGGACGGGCGATAGCTTCCGCGGCAAGCAGGAGGCAACATTTTACGTGGCCGGCTTCCCCGGATTTGCCTATCCGGATGGTCTCGTCGCGGGTACGACGTATTATTGGCGAGTCGATGAGGTCAACGACGCGGATCCCAACAGTCCATGGAAAGGGAATGTTTGGAGTTTCACCGTTCCACCTAAGACGGCGTACAATCCGGACCCGTCCGATGGCGCTGAAGTCGCAGATGCGAATGACGTAGTCCTTAGCTGGACGAAGGGTTTCAACGCGATATTACACACGGTCTTCTTCGGCGAAGATTATGACGAAGTGGACACTGCCACGACAGGCGCCCCCGTGGGATCGACGAGCTACTCTACCGGTCCGCTCGAACGGGAGAAGGTGTATTTCTGGCGAGTCGATGAATTTGACGCCATGACGACACATAAAGGCGATGTGTGGAGCTTCACGACGCCGGGCGCCGTTGGGAATCTGCTGCCGGTACATGGGGCGACGGACGTACAACTGAATGCGATATTGAGCTGGACGCCGGCCGACAGCGCCGCTTCACATGAGCTTTACCTCGGTACGGATAAAGACGTTGTACGCAATGCAGATACGAGTGCGCCGGAATAC
>Ga0272442_10002470_pt1 | contig 26741 bp, 19 predicted proteins | sample SSMForm2O_FD_200262 | JGI IMG/M metagenome (GOLD analysis project Ga0272442, IMG submission 200262) | Marine sediment archaeal communities from Little Sippewissett salt marsh, Falmouth, MA, United States - SSM-Form-2O | ecosystem: Environmental > Aquatic > Marine > Wetlands > Sediment ... | reverse complement strand
CACGCCGCCACCGGCGAACTGGGGGGCGCGCACCGAGCCCTGCCGGGCCCGGCCGGTGCCCTTCTGCCGGTACGGCTTGCGGCCACCGCCGCGCACCTCCGCACGGGTCTTCGTGTTGTGCGTGCCAGCTCGCGCGGCGGCCAGCTGGGCCACGACGACCTGGTGGATCAGGGGGACGTTGACCTCCACGCCGAAGACCTCGGCGGGGAGCTCGACGTTCTGCTTGGTGGTCACTTCGCGCCCTCCTTCGCAGCGGTCGTGACGAGCACGACGCCGCCGGCGGCACCCGGGACGGCCCCGCGGATGAGGATGAGCCCCTGCTCCGCGTCGACGCTGTGCACGTCCAGGTTCTGGACCGTGACCCGCTCGCCGCCCATGCGGCCGGCCATGCGCAGGCCCTTGAAGACGCGGCCCGGTGTGGCACAGCCACCGATCGAGCCGGGCGAGCGGTGCTTGCGCTGGACGCCGTGCGACGCGCGCAGGCCGGAGAAGCCGTGGCGCTTCATGACGCCGGCGAAACCCTTGCCCTTGCTCGTGCCGGTCACGTCGACGACGTCGCCGGCGCTGAACAGCTCGACGGTGAGCTCCTGGCCCAGGGTGTAGGTCGACGCGTCGGCGGTGCGCAGCTCGATGACATGTCGGCGCGGGGTCACCCCGGCCTTGGCGAAGTGGCCGGCCTGCGGCTTGGTCACCTTGCGGGGGGCGATCGCACCGTAGGAGATCTGCACGGCGTCGTAGCCGTCGGTCTCCGGCGTGCGCACCTGCGTGACCACGCAGGGACCGGCGGCGATCACGGTGACCGGGACGACGCGGTTGTTCTCGTCCCACACCTGGGTCATGCCGACCTTCTCCCCCAGCAGGCCGACGAGGCGCCGCGAGGTCGTTGCAACAGTGGATGCAGTCATGGTTCTCGCCCTACAGCTTGATCTCGATGTCGACGCCGGCCGGGAGGTCCAGGCGCATCAGCGAGTCGACGGTCTTCGGGGTCGGGTCGATGATGTCGATCAGCCGCTTGTGGGTGCGCATCTCGAAGTGCTCGCGGCTGTCCTTGTACTTGTGCGGCGACCGGATGACGCAGTAGACGTTCTTCTCGGTCGGCAGCGGCACGGGGCCGGCAACCTGTGCGCCGGTACGGGTGACCGTGTCGACGATCTTGCGCGCCGAGGAGTCGATGACCTCGTGGTCGTAGGCCCGCAGCCGGATGCGGATCTTCTGTCCCGCCATGTCTGCCCGTCGTCCTTCTCTCGTGTGGTGCCCCGCCTCGGGGCGTCCCTGGTCGCGCCGACCCCCGCGGTCGGGCGTGTCGCACATCGGGGCGTTCTGCGCCCCGGGCTACTCGCTCGAAGGGAGGACGGACATCGATGGCCGTTGGGTCGGCCTCGGTCACTCGCCGCTGACACGTGGCCAGTCGGCGGGCAACCGCTTCAGTATGCCAGAGGCAGGGCCCTGACTTCCAATTCGCCGGCAGCGGTCCCCCGCACACCGGCCGTCGGGTGCAGCCCGGCCAGGCGAACGGGGAGGACGCATCGCGCGTCCTCCCCGTTCGCCTGCGCTCGTGAGGGGCCGTGCCCTACTTGATGATCTTGGTGACCCGGCCGGCGCCGACGGTGCGACCACCCTCGCGGATGGCGAACCGCTGACCCTCCTCCAGCGCGATCGGCTGGATGAGCGTGGCGGTCATCTCGGTGTTGTCACCGGGCATGACCATCTCGGTGCCCTCGGGCAGCTGCACCACACCGGTCACGTCCGTGGTGCGGATGTAGAACTGCGGCCGGTAGTTGTTGAAGAACGGCGTGTGCCGACCACCCTCGTCCTTGCTCAGGATGTAGACCTGCGCCTCGAACTCGGTGTGCGGGGTGGTCGACCCCGGCTTGGTGACGACCATGCCGCGCTCGACGTCTTCCTTCTTGGTGCCGCGCAGCAGCAGGCCGACGTTCTCGCCGGCGCGGCCCTCGTCGAGCAGCTTGCGGAACATCTCGATGCCGGTGACGACGGTCTTGGCCGACCCCTCACGGATGCCGACGAGCTCGACCTCCTCGTTGACCTTGAGGATGCCGCGCTCGATCCGGCCGGTGACGACCGTGCCACGACCGGTGATGGTGAAGACGTCCTCGATCGGCATGAGGAACGGCTTCTCGGTCTCCCGCTCCGGCTCGGGGATGTAGGTGTCGACCTCGTTCATGAGCTCGAGAACGGTCTCGCTCCACTCGGAGTCGCCCTCGAGCGCCTTCAGCGCCGAGACGCGGACCACCGGGATGTCGTCGCCGGGGAACTCGTACTCGCTGAGCAGCTCGCGCACCTCGAGCTCGACGAGCTCGAGAAGCTCCTCGTCCTCGACCATGTCGGCCTTGTTCAGCGCGACGACGATCGACGGCACACCGACCTGGCGGGCCAGGAGCACGTGCTCCTTGGTCTGCGGCATGGGGCCGTCGGTGGCGGCGACCACCAGGATCGCGCCGTCCATCTGCGCGGCGCCGGTGATCATGTTCTTGATGTAGTCGGCGTGGCCCGGGCAGTCGACGTGGGCGTAGTGCCGGCTCTCGGTCTGGTACTCGACGTGTGCGATCGAGATGGTGATGCCGCGCTGGCGCTCCTCGGGAGCCTTGTCGATCTCGTCGAAGGGCGTGAACGGGTTCAGATCGGGGTACTTGTCGTGCAGAACCTTGGTGATCGCCGCGGTCAGCGTCGTCTTGCCATGGTCGATGTGACCGATGGTGCCGATGTTGACGTGCGGCTTGGTCCGCTCGAACTTGGCCTTCGCCACGGTGGGTCCTCCTGTGGACTGGGTTGTACGACGCTTGCTCGTCGACGTGCTGGATGAAATCTAGTGCGTGTGGTGCCTGCGTGCGCCAGGGAGAGCTCTCACTCGCCCCGTGCCTTCTTGATGATCTCCTCCGCCACCGCACGCGGGACCTCGGCGTAGGAGTCGAACTGCATGGTGTAGCTGGCTCGTCCCTGGGTGCGGCTGCGCAGGTCTCCGACGTAGCCGAACATCTCCGACAGAGGCACCAGGGCCGAGACGACCCGCGCTCCAGACCGCTCGTCCATCGACTGGATCTGGCCGCGACGGGAGTTGAGGTCGCCGATGACGTCGCCCATGTACTCGTCCGGGGTGACGACCTCGACGGCCATCATCGGCTCCAGAAGGGCGGGGTCAGCGCGGCGGGCGGCGTCCTTGAACGCCATCGAGCCGGCGATCTTGAACGCGAGCTCGGAGGAGTCCACGTCGTGGTAGGCGCCATCCACCAACGTCACCTTGACGTCGACGAGCGGGTAGCCGGCCAGCACGCCGAACTCCATCGCCTCCTGGCAGCCCTCGTCGACCGCGGGGATGTACTCCTTGGGGATGCGCCCGCCGGTGATCGCGTTGACGAACTCGTAGCCGCCGTCGCCCTCACCACCGGTGGGCTCGAGGTTGATGAGCACCTTGCCGAACTGGCCGGAGCCACCGGTCTGCTTCTTGTGCGTGTACTCGACCTTCTGCACCGCACGTCGGATCGTCTCGCGGTAGGCGACCTGCGGCTTGCCGACGTTGGCCTCGACCTTGAACTCGCGGCGCATCCGGTCGACGAGCACCTCGAGGTGCAGCTCGCCCATGCCCGAGATGATGGTCTGGCCGGTCTCCTCGTCCGAGCGCACCTGGAAGGTGGGGTCCTCCTCGGCGAGCCGCTGGATCGCCATGGAGAGCTTCTCCTGGTCGCTCTTCGTCTTCGGCTCGATGGCAACCGAGATGACCGGTGCCGGGAACGACATCGACTCGAGCACGATCGGGCTGTCCGGGTCGCACAGCGTCTCGCCGGTCGTGGTGTTCTTCAGGCCCATGACGGCGACGATCTGCCCGGCCTCGACCGAGGCGATCTCCTCACGCTTGTTGGCGTGCATCCGGTAGATCTTGCCGATGCGCTCCTTGCGCCCCTTGGTGGGGTTCAGCACCTGGCTTCCGGCCTTCAGCACACCGGAGTAGACGCGGATGTAGGTGAGCTTGCCGAGGTGCGGGTCGCTCATGATCTTGAAGGCGAGGGCGGAGAACGGCTCGTCCGTGGCCGGGGCCCGGGTGAGCACGTCGTCCTCCCTGCCTGCGGGGTGACCCTCCACGGACTCGACGTCCAGCGGGCTGGGCAGATAGTCGACGACGGCGTCCAGCATCGGCTGCACGCCCTTGTTCTTGAACGCCGAACCCGTGAGCACAGGAGTCAGCGCGCTCGCCAGGGTGGCGCGACGGATGGCGGCCTTGAGCACCTCGACGCTGGGCTCCTCGCCTTCGAGGTAGAGCTCCATGATCTCGTCATCGGCCTCGGCCAGGGTCTCCAGCAACCGGTCGCGCCACTCGCGGGCGGCCTCGACGTGCGTGGTGGGGATCTCCTCGACCGAGTAGGCCTCACCGAGGGGGGTCTCGGCGGACCAGATGAGAGCCCGCATCTCGACGAGGTCGACGAGGCCGTGGAAGTCGGCCTCGGCGCCGATGGGGATCTGCAGCACCAGCGGGACCGCGTACAGGCGGCTGACGATCATGTCGACGGTGCGGTGGAACTCCGCGCCCACCCGGTCCAGCTTGTTGACGAAGCAGATGCGCGGGACGTTGTACCGGTCGGCCTGTCGCCAGACGGTCTCGGACTGCGGCTCCACCCCGGCGACGCCGTCGAACACGGCGACAGCTCCGTCGAGCACGCGCAGCGAGCGCTCCACCTCGACGGTGAAGTCGACGTGACCGGGCGTGTCGATGATGTTGATCTGGTGGTCGTTCCAGAAGCAGGTGGTCGCGGCCGACGTGATGGTGATGCCGCGCTCCTGCTCCTGCTCCATCCAGTCCATGGTGGCCGCGCCCTCGTGGACCTCACCGATCTTGTAGTTGATGCCGGTGTAGTACAGGATCCGCTCGGTCGTGGTGGTCTTGCCGGCGTCGATGTGCGCCATGATCCCGATGTTGCGTACTCGGGCGAGGTCAAGCGCAATGTCGGTGGCCACGTGTGTTCCGTCCTAGGCGTGCGTGAAGGAGTCGAGGGCTGCGCGCTCTACCAGCGGTAGTGCGCGAAGGCCTTGTTGGACTCGGCCATCTTGTGAATGTCCTCGCGCTTCTTCACCGCGGCACCGAGGCCGTTGGAGGCGTCGAGGATCTCGTTCATGAGCCGCTCGGTCATGGTCTTCTCGCGGCGAGCGCGGGAGTACTGGACGAGCCACCGAAGACCGAGGGTGGTGGATCGGCCGGCCCGCACCTCGACCGGCACCTGGTACGTGGCACCGCCGACGCGGCGGCTGCGCACCTCCAGGGTGGGCTTGACGTTGTCGAGCGCGCGCTTGAGCGTGATGACCGGGTCGGTACCGGTCTTGGTGCGGCACCCCTCGAGGGCGCCGTAGACGATGCCCTCGGCGACCGAGCGCTTGCCGTCGCTCAGCACCTTGTTCACCAGCTGGGTCACCAGCGTGGAGTCGTACACCGGGTCGATGACGACAGCCCGCTTCGGGGCTGGGCCCTTGCGCGGCATCAGCTCTTCTCCTTCTTCGCGCCGTACCGGCTGCGAGCCTGCTTGCGGTTCTTCACGCCCTGCGTGTCCAGCGCCCCACGGACGATCTTGTAGCGCACACCCGGCAGATCCTTCACTCGGCCGCCGCGGACGAGCACCATGGAGTGCTCCTGCAGGTTGTGCCCCACGCCGGGGATGTAGGCGGTCACCTCGATGCCGCTGGAGAGCCGCACCCTGGCGACCTTGCGCAGCGCCGAGTTCGGCTTCTTCGGCGTGGTCGTGTAGACGCGAGTGCACACACCCCGACGCTGCGGACTCCCCTTGAGGGCCGGCGTCTTGGCCTTGGCGGCCTTCTCGTTGCGGCCCTTGCGGACCAACTGCTGGATCGTGGGCACTCGTACGTCTCCGAAACTCGTGTGGTTCTGCGGGTGGTGGCGCCGGGTCACGGCGCCGGTTGCTGCGTGGGACCGGCTGCGCCGGTTCGTCGCGTCGAGGCGCACCACACAGCGGTGCTGTGCCACGCGATGAGCGCAGCCCTGAAAGGGTACCGGCCTGCTGCGCAGCGGGTCAAAACGGCCCTCGACACCGGCCGAGACGCCGACTCCCGACGTCAGGTGAGATGTCGGTCGGCACCCCGGCTGTGCGGTCGGTGAGGGCCGCGCCGGCCCCCACCGACGTCGCATCAGCTGGAGTACCCGAGGTCGAAGTCCTCGAGCCGGACGGCCTCCCCCGAGCCCTGCCCGAAGGTGAGCTCGGAGTAGTCGGTCGCGTACTCCGGCAGGGAGTACATGGCCGCCTTCGCCTCTTCGGTGGGCTCCACTCGGATGTTGCGGTACTGAGCCAGCCCGGTGCCGGCCGGGATCAGCTTGCCGAGGATGACGTTCTCCTTCAGCCCCAGCAGCGGGTCGGACTTCGCGCTGATCGCTGCCTCGGTCAGCACCCGGGTCGTCTCCTGGAACGACGCCGCCGACAGCCACGACTCGGTCGCCAGCGACGCCTTGGTGATACCCATCAGCTGCGGGCGACCCGACGCGGGCTGGCCGCCCTCGCTCGCGACGCGCTTGTTCTCTGCCTCGAAGCGGGCACGCTCCACGAGCTCACCCGGCAGCAGCAGGGTGTCCCCGCCCTCCAGCACCGTGATCCGGCGCAGCATCTGCCGCACGATGATCTCGATGTGCTTGTCGTGGATCGACACGCCCTGGCTGCGGTACACCTCCTGCACCTCGTCGGTGAGGAACTTCTGCACCGACCGGGGCCCTAGGATGCGCAGCACGTCGTGCGGGTCCTGCGTGCCGGCGTGCAGCTGTTCGCCGACCTCGACGTGGTCGCCGTCCTGCACGCGCCACTGCGCGATGCCCGACGAGCGGGACCGGACGTACTCGGCCACGCGTCGGCTGATCGGGTAGTGCATCTCGTCGCTGCCGTCGTCCGGGACGATGACCAGCTCGGGACCCTTGGCGCCCTCCGGCTCGAAGCGGACGCGGCCGGCGACCTCGGTGATGGGCGCCTTGCCCTTCGGGGCACGCGCCTCGAAGAGCTCGACCACGCGCGGAAGGCCGTGGGTGATGTCCTCGCCCGCCACGCCACCGGTGTGGAACGTCCGCATGGTGAGCTGCGTGCCCGGCTCCCCGATCGACTGCGCGGCGATGATGCCCACCGCCTCGCCCTCGTCGACGAGCTGGCCGGAGGCCATCGACTCCCCGTAGCAGGTCGCGCACACGCCGGTCGGGCTCTCGCAGGTGAGCACGCTGCGCACCCGCACCTCGGTCACACCACGTGCAGCCATCAGCTCAGCGAGTGGTGCGGTGATGTCTGCGCCGCCCGCCGCCAGCACGTCGCCGGACTCCGGGTCCACGACGTCGTCGGCCAGGCACCGCGACACCACGCTGGTCTCGACGTCGTCGCGCAGGTGCGGCGTGCCGTCCAGCCCGGGCGTGGTCAGCGGTACCCGCATGCCACGCTCGGTCCCGCAGTCGACCATGCGGATGATGACGTCCTGGCTGACGTCGACCAGCCGGCGGGTGAGGTAGCCGGAGTCGGCGGTGCGCAGGGCCGTGTCGGCCAGACCCTTGCGGGCGCCGTGCGTGGAGATGAAGAACTCCAGCACCGACAGACCCTCACGGAACGACGACTTGATCGGACGCGGGATGGTCTCGCCCTTCGGGTTGGCGACCAGGCCGCGCATGCCGGCCAGCTGGCGGATCTGCATCCAGTTACCGCGCGCCCCCGAGCTGACCATCATGTTGATGGAGTTCGCCGGCTGCTCGCCGAAGCCGGCCTGCATGTCGTTGTCGACCTCGTTGGTGGCGTCGGTCCAGATGTCGATGAGCTCCTCGCGCCGCTCACCGTCGGAGATCACACCGCGCTCGTAGTTGCGCTCGACCTTGTCGGCCTTGCCCTCGTACCGCTCGAGGATCTCTGCCTTGTGCACCGGGGTGATGACGTCGTGAGCCGACACCGTGACCCCCGACCGGGTGGCCCAGTGGAAGCCCGCAGCCTTGAGGGCGTCGAGCGTGGCGGCGACGTCGATCTTGCCGTAGCGCTCGGCCAGGGTGTTGACGATGGCACCGAGCTGCTTCTTGTCCACCTCGATGTTGACGAAGGGGTAGTCGGTGGGCAGCGCCTCGTTGAACAGCACGCGGCCGAGCGTGGTGTCGAGGAGCACGGGGCCCTCGGCGGGCACGCCGTGCTCGTCGACGTGGTCGGCCAGGCGGATGCGCACCTTGGACTGCAGCGTGATCTCGCGGGCGTCGAAGGCCATGGCGGCCTCGGCGACGGATGCGAAGACCCGACCCTCACCCGGCTCACCGTCGCGACCGGCGGTGAGGAAGTAGATCCCCAGCACCATGTCCTGCGTCGGCATCGTCACCGGCCGGCCGTCGGCCGGCTTGAGGATGTTGTTGCTGCTCAGCATGAGGATGCGGGCCTCGGCCTGCGCCTCCGCCGACAGCGGCACGTGGACCGCCATCTGGTCGCCGTCGAAGTCGGCGTTGAAGGCGGTGCAGACCAGCGGGTGGATCTGGATGGCCTTGCCCTCGATGAGCTGCGGCTCGAAGGCCTGGATGCCCAGGCGGTGCAGCGTCGGTGCCCGGTTCAGCAGCACGGGGTGCTCGGCGATGACCTCCTCCAGCACGTCCCACACCTGGGGGCGCTGGCGCTCGACCATCCGCTTGGCGCTCTTGATGTTCTGCGCGTGCGACAGGTCCACCAGCCGCTTCATGACGAACGGCTTGAACAGCTCCAGCGCCATCTGCTTCGGCAGGCCGCACTGGTGCAGCTTGAGCTGCGGGCCGACGACGATCACCGAACGGCCCGAGTAGTCGACGCGCTTGCCGAGCAGGTTCTGACGGAACCGGCCCTGCTTGCCCTTGAGCATGTCCGACAGGGACTTCAGCGCACGGTTGCCCGGGCCGGTGACCGGACGACCGCGACGGCCGTTGTCGAACAGCGCGTCCACCGACTCCTGCAGCATCCGCTTCTCGTTGTTCACGATGATCTCGGGCGCACCGAGGTCGATCAGACGCTTGAGCCGGTTGTTGCGGTTGATGACCCGGCGGTACAGGTCGTTGAGGTCGGACGTGGCGAACCGGCCGCCGTCCAGCTGCACCATCGGGCGCAGGTCCGGCGGGATGACCGGGACGGCGTCGAGCACCATGCCGCGCGGGTCGTTGGTGGTCGTCAGGAACGCCGAGACGACCTTGAGCCGCTTGAGCGCACGGGCCTTCTTCTGCCCGCGGCCGGAGCGGATGATCTCGCGCAGGTTGAGGGCCTCGGCCTCCAGGTCGAAGGTCTCCAGGCGGTCCTTGATCGCCTGGGCACCCATCCCACCCTTGAAGTACCGGCCGTAGCGGTCCCGCATCTTGCGGTAGAGCACCTCGTTGCCCTCGAGGTCCTGCACCTTCAGGTTGATGAAGCGGTCCCAGACGTCCTCGAGGTCGGCGATCTCGGCGTCGGCCCGCTTGCGCAGCTGGGCCATCTCGCGCTCCGCGGACTCCTTGACCTTGCGGCGCACGTCGCCCTTCGCGCCCTCGGCCTCGAGCTCGGCGAGGTCGGCTTCGAGCTTCTGCTGCCTCGTCTCGACGTCGGAGTCGCGTCGGCCGGCGATGCGCTGCCGCTCGACGTCGAGGGCGGCCTCCATGTTGGGCCGGTCGCGGTGCCGGCCCTCCTCGTCCACCTCGGTGATCATGTAGGCGGCGAAGTAGATGACCTTCTCGAGGTCCTTCGGGGCCAGGTCGAGCAGGTAGCCCAGCCGCGACGGGACGCCCTTGAAGTACCAGATGTGCGTGACCGGCGCGGCGAGCTCGATGTGTCCCATCCGCTCGCGGCGCACCTTGGCGCGAGTGACCTCGACACCGCAGCGTTCACAGACGATGCCCTTGAAGCGCACCCGCTTGTACTTGCCGCAGTAGCACTCCCAGTCCCGGGTGGGGCCGAAGATCTTCTCGCAGAAGAGCCCGTCCTTCTCCGGCTTCAGGGTGCGGTAGTTGATGGTCTCGGGCTTCTTGACCTCGCCATGCGACCAGGTGCGGATGTCGTCGGCCGTGGCCAGGCCGATGCGAAGCCGGTCGAAGAAGTTGACGTCGAGCACTCAGGCTCCCTCTCTCGTCGTGCGAAGCAGGATGGACTACTGGCGGCGGTTCTCGCCTCTAGACCTCTTCGACGCTGCTCGGCTCACGCCGGGACAGGTCGATGCCGAGCTCTTCGGCAGTGCGGAACACGTCCTCGTCGGTCTCGCGCATCTCGATCGGCAGACCGTCGCTGGAGAGCACCTCGACGTTGAGGCACAGCGACTGCATCTCCTTCATGAGCACCTTGAACGACTCCGGGATACCCGGTTCGGGGATGTTCTCGCCCTTGACGATCGCCTCGTAGACCTTGACGCGCCCCAGCACGTCGTCGGACTTGATGGTGAGCAGCTCCTGCAGCGCGTAGGCGGCGCCGTAGGCCTCCAACGCCCAGACCTCCATCTCGCCGAACCGCTGGCCGCCGAACTGGGCCTTTCCACCCAGGGGCTGCTGCGTGATCATCGAGTAGGGGCCGGTGGAGCGGGCGTGGATCTTGTCGTCCACCAGGTGGTTGAGCTTGAGCATGTAGATCTGGCCCACGGCCACCGGGTGCGGCAGCAGTTCGCCGGAGCGTCCGTCGAACAGCCTGGCCTTCCCGTCCGGCCCGACGAGCGGCTCACCGTCGCGACCGGGCTTGGTCGCCGACAGCAGTCCGGCGATCTCGTCCTCACGAGCACCGTCGAACACCGGGGTGGCGACCTTGGTGCCCGGGTCGGCCGAGTCGGCGCCGATGTCGCGCAGGCGCTGTGCCCACTCCCCGTCGCTCTCGGCGGAGACGTCCCAGCCGGCCGAGGCCACCCACCCGAGGTGGGTCTCGAGGATCTGGCCGAGGTTCATCCGGCTCGGCACACCGAGCGGGTTGAGGACGATGTCGACGGGCGTGCCGTCGGGAAGGAACGGCATGTCCTCGATCGGCAGGATCTTCGCGATCACGCCCTTGTTGCCGTGCCGGCCGGCGAGCTTGTCGCCGTCGGAGATCTTGCGCATCTGGGCGATGTAGACCCGCACGAGCTCGTTGACTCCCGGCGGGAGCTCGTCGCCGTCCTCCTCGCGGAAGACACGCACGCCGATCACCTTGCCGGACTCACCGTGCGGCACCTTGAGAGAGGTGTCGCGCACCTCGCGTGCCTTCTCACCGAAGATCGCGCGCAGCAGGCGCTCCTCGGGGGTGAGCTCGGTCTCGCCCTTGGGTGTGACCTTGCCGACGAGGATGTCGCCCGGGGCGACCTCGGCCCCGATGCGGATGATGCCCCGCTCGTCGAGGTTGGCGAGCACGTCGTCGGCGACGTTCGGCAGCTCCCGGGTGATCTCCTCCGGGCCCAGCTTGGTGTCGCGCGCGTCGACCTCGTGCTCCTCGATGTGGATCGAGGTGAGCACGTCGTCCTGCACGAGACGCTGGGAGAGGATGATCGCGTCCTCGTAGTTGTGGCCTTCCCACGACATGAAGGCGACCAGCAGGTTCTTGCCCAGCGCCATCTCGCCGTTGTCGGTGCAGGGGCCGTCGGCCAGCACGGCGCCGGCCTCCACCCGGTCCCCGGCGTCGACGACGGGCTTCTGGTTGATGCAGGTGCCCGCGTTGGACCGACGGAACTTCGACAGCCGGTACGTGCGGTAGGTGCCGTCGTCGGCCATGACGGTGATGTCATCGGCGCTGACCGCCGTCACCACTCCGGCGTCGGCAGCCACGACGACGTCGCCGGCGTCGGTGGCCGCCCGGTACTCCATGCCGGTGCCCACCAGCGGCGCCTCGCTGCGCAGCAGCGGGACGGCCTGGCGCTGCATGTTCGATCCCATGAGCGCGCGGTTGGCGTCGTCGTGCTCGAGGAACGGGATCATCGCCGTGGCGACGGACACCATCTGCCGCGGGGAGACGTCCATGTAGTCCACCTGGTCGGCCGAGACGTACTCGACCTCCCCGCCGCGCTTGCGCACGAGCACGCGCTCCTCGGCGAAGGAGCCGTCCGGGTCCAGCGGAGCGTTGGCCTGGGCGATGACGAAGCGGTCCTCCTCGTCCGCGGCCAGGTAGACGACGTCGTCGGTGACCACGCCACCCGTGACCGAGCGGTAGGGGGTCTCGACGAACCCGAACCTGTTGATGCGCCCGTAGGTCGACAGCGACCCGATGAGGCCGATGTTCGGGCCTTCCGGGGTCTCGATCGGGCACATCCGGCCGTAGTGGGACGGGTGCACGTCGCGTACCTCGAAGCCGGCCCGCTCACGCGACAGACCACCCGGGCCGAGCGCGGACAGACGCCGCTTGTGCGTCAGTCCGGCGAGCGGGTTGGTCTGGTCCATGAACTGCGAGAGCTGGCTGGTGCCGAAGAACTCCTTGATCGCCGCCACGACCGGACGGATGTTGATCAGCGTCTGCGGCGTGATCGCCTCGACGTCCTGGGTCGTCATGCGCTCGCGGACGACGCGCTCCATCCGCACCAGGCCGGTCCGCACCTGGTTCTGGATCAGCTCGCCCACCGTGCGCAGGCGGCGGTTGCCGAAGTGGTCGATGTCGTCGGTCTCGAGCGGGATCTCGCCGACGGGCGCTGCCACCGTCTCGTCCCCGGCGTGGAGCCGGATGAGGTAGCGCAGCGTGGCGGCGATGTCGTCGAGCGTGAGCACCGAGCTGTCGACGTCGACCTGGCCCAGCTTCTTGTTGATCTTGTACCGCCCGACCTTCGCCAGGTCGTAGCGCTTCGGGTTGAAGTAGGCGTTGGTGATCAGCTGCTCGGCAGCCTCACGCGTCGGGGGCTCGCCCGGGCGCATCTTGCGGTAGAGGTCGAGCAGGGCGTCGTCCTGAGCGGTCGTCGTGTCCTTCTCGAGGGTGTTGCGGACGGACTCGACGTCGCCGAGCTCGGTGATGATGCGCTCGGTGTCCCACCCGAGCGCCTTGAGCAGCACGGTGACGTGCTGCTTGCGCTTGCGGTCGAGCCGGACACCGATCATGTCCTTCTTGTCGATCTCGAACTCGAGCCACGCGCCGCGGGACGGGATGACCCGGGCGACGAAGATGTCCTTGTCCGACGTCTTGTCGAGGCTGCGCTCGAAGTACACGCCCGGGGACCGGACGAGCTGGGACACCACGACCCTTTCGGTGCCGTTGATGATGAAGGTGCCCTTGTCGGTCATGAGCGGGAAGTCACCCATGAAGACCGTCTGCTGCTTGATCTCGCCGGTCTCGTTGTTGGTGAACTCGGCGGTGACGTAGAGCGGTGCCGAGAAGGTGAGGTCGCGGACCTTGCACTCCTCGACGCTGTGCGCAGGCTCGTAGAAGCTCGGGTCGGAGAACTTGAGCTCCATGGACTCTGAGAAGTCCTCGATGGGGCTGATCTCGTCGAGGATCTCCTCCAGGCCCGACTTGGCGTCGGTCTCGCCGCGGGCGGCGGACTGCTCGCGCCACCGATCGTTGCCGATCAGCCAGTCGAAGCTGCTGCTCTGCAGAGCCAGGAGGTTGGGTACTTCAAGCGGTTCGTCGATCTTCGCAAAGCTGATCCGGGAGCTGTTCCCGGAGGAGAGTCGGGGGCTACGCGTGGAGGCCAAGTGTGGTCCTTCCCCTACTGGCACGTCGTGGGGCTTTGATTCGGTTGTGGGCGCGGCTCAACCCGCCCGACTATGGGCGTGAACGATGAGGGCAGGGTGAAACCAGCGCAACGCACCAGTGTAGCCGCGAGCCTCACCGCTGTCGAGTCGCCGTGTGGCGATGACTCGACAGACGGCTTCGACGCAGGGCCAGCGCTGGGCAGAACTATGCGTCCGCGCTGGTCCCCGCGTCAAGGACTGACATCCGCCGCGGCGCGGGTGCGCCGAGGTGGGGCTACTTGACCGAGACGGTGGCCCCGGCAGCCTCGAGCTGCTCCTTGGCCTTGTCTGCGGCGTCCTTCGCCACCTTCTCCAAGATCGGCTTGGGGGCGCCGTCCACCAGGTCCTTGGCCTCCTTGAGACCAAGGCTGGTCAGGGCGCGCACCTCCTTGATGACCTGGATCTTCTTGTCGCCGGCACCCTCGAGGATGACGTCGAACTCGTCCTGCTCCTCCTCGGCGGCGGCCTCGCCACCAGCGGCGCCACCGGCAGCCGGAGCGGCAGCCGCAACGGCGACGGGGGCAGCGGCGGTGACCTCGAAGGTCTCCTCGAACTTCTTCACGAAGTCGGAGAGCTCCAGAAGGGTCATCTCCTTGAAGGCGTCGAGCAGCTCGTCCGTGCTCATCTTGGCCATGGTGGTTCCTCTCGTTGGTGCGCGGGGCGGGTGGGTCAGTTGTCGGTGGTCTCGGCGTCGCTGTCAGCGACGTCGGCAGGTGCGTCAGCGGAGGCGTCGGGCGTGTCCTCAGCAGGAGCGTCGGTAGGAGCGTCGGCGGAGTCCGAGGCCGTGTCCTGCGCAGGAGCGTCGGCGGAGTCCGAGGCCGTGTCCTGCGCAGGAGCGTCGGCGGAGTCCGAGGCCGTGTCCGAAGGCGTCGACCGAAGGGAGCCAGCCGAGGACGCGGCCTCGGACTCCGCCGCAGCCGGCTCAGAATCGGCCGCAGCAGGCTCAGCGTCGGCCGCCGCGGGCTCGGCAGCAGGGGAGGCTTCCTCGACCTTGGCCCGAAGCGCGTCGACGGCCCGAACGGTCTGCGACAGCGGCGCGGCGAAGAGGCTGGCAGCCTGGCTCATCGAGGCCTTCATGGCGCCGGCGAGCTTCGCGAGCAGCACCTCGCGGGACTCGAGGTCGGCGAGCTTCGCGACCTCGGCGGCGTCGACGAAGCGACCGGCCAGCAGACCGCCGCGAAGCACGAGGGCGTGGTGAGTCTTGGAGAAGTCGCGCAGGTTCTTGGCGGCCTCGACCGGGTCACCCTTGACGATGGCGACGGCGGAGGGCCCGGTGAACGAGTCGACGAGGGCGTCCGCACCTGCCTGCGCGGCGGCGAGCCGGGCCAGGGTGTTCTTGACGATCGTGTAGCTCACGTCGGTGCCGAGGGAGCGGCGGAGATCGGTGAGCTCGGCCACCGACAGGCCGCGGTACTCGGTGAGCACGATGGCCTCGGACGTGCGGAACTCCTCAGCAAGCTCGGCGACGTCTGCGACCTTGTCCGGGCGTGGCATGGAACTCCAATCGGCACGGGGCTGCGGTGCCGCCGGACGCCCTCACGAGAAAAGCCCTGGCCGCAGGCCAGGGCGTCGCACAGCGAGGTGCGAGAAGCTGGGCCTGCGCAGGACGCCCGTGGGGGCTCTTCGGGCAGGACCCGGGGGTCTGCCGTCCGGCGGTCTTCGGCTGTCGCGGCAAGGGTACGTCCCCGCGGTACGGGAGCAAAATCGCCACTGCCCGACGCCGTTCGTCCGACGTCTTCCCACCCATGGGCGGCCACCCCATGGGCGGAGCCTCGTCGGACGTACGGCTACGAGAAGCTGTCCGGCAGCTCGCCGACGGCCTCGGCAGGTGGCGCCTGGACGACCACCTGCTCGCCCCAGTCGGTGTAGGTACGCCGGCTCTCGGCGATCACGCCGGCAGGGCCCTGCTGAGCCGAGTCCACGCGCAGCACCAAGTCGTCTGCGTCGAGCCAGTACTCCTCGGTCGTCGTGACCGTGCCGTCGTCCCACTCGACCTGGTAGCGCTCGACGTCGGCGCCGTCGAGGCGCTCGTCGCCGAGGTAGGACACGGTTGCGCGCCCCCGGTCATCGAGGAGAAGCGACGCGCCAGGGACGTCGCCCCCCAGCTCGCTGGTCAGGGCGGCGATCTGCACCGCCACGTCGGAGTCGTCGTCGGCAGGCACGCGCACCCATTCCGACCCGGTGACGACCGCCGCCAGCGGGGGGAGGCGCAGATAGGTGGCATCGGCGGTCCGCACGACCCCGAGGTCTGCGCTGACCGGCTCGGACACCGTCACCTCACCGGCAAGCAGCACGCCGTCGGCGCTGAGCTCGTACTCGACCACGCCGCTGATGACCCCGTCTGCGCTACGAGCCTCCACGGTGCCGCGGGCGCTGCCCGCGTCGAGCGCGGCGGCGCCGACGGCCTCGCCCAGCTGCTGCGCGGTGCTGAACCGGCCCTGGACGCTCTCCGGCGACGTCTGCGCGGCCGACTCGGCGGGCGCGGCGTCGGGTGCCGCGCTGCACCCGCCAAGAGTCATGGCAGCCAGCAGTACGGACCCGACGGCGAGGGCTCGTGGCCGCGTGGGCGGGATGGCTCAGACCTCGGTCGCCGCGGCCTTCACTGCCGTGGGGTCGACCTGGATCCCCGGCCCCATCGTCGTCGACATCGTTGCCTTCTTGACGTACCGGCCCTTCGACGCCGACGGCTTGAGCCGCATGACCTCGTCCATCGCGGCGCCGTAGTTCTCCTCGAGGGCCTGCGCCGAGAACGACACCTTGCCGATGACGAAGTGCAGGTTGGCGTTGCGGTCCACGCGGAACTCGATCTTGCCGCCCTTGATGTCACCGACGGCCTTGGCGACGTCCATCGTCACCGTGCCGGTCTTCGGGTTGGGCATGAGCCCGCGAGGGCCGAGCACCCGGCCGAGCCGGCCGACCTTGCCCATCATGTCCGGTGTCGCGACGACCGCGTCGAAGTCGAGCCGCCCACCTTGCACCTCGGCGATGAGGTCGTCGGAGCCGACGATGTCCGCGCCCGCCTCCTCGGCCTCGGCTGCCTTCGGCCCGGCCGCGAAGACCAGGACGCGGGCGGTCTTGCCGGTGCCGTGGGGCAGGTTGACCGTCCCACGAACCATCTGGTCGGCCTTGCGGGGGTCGACACCCAGCCGCAGGGCCACCTCGACGGTGGCGTCGAACGACGAGGGTGAGGCCTGCTTCGCCAGCGCGACGGCCTCGGCCGGCGAGTACACGCGGGTGCGGTCGATGGCGGCCGCGGCGGATGTGTAGCCCTTGCTGCGCTTCACGAGCGTCTCCTTCTCGTTGCGGTGGAGAGTGTGGTGCGGACGAGCGCTCGTCCTCCCACGTGCGCGCCGGCGGGTGCCGGCGTGCGGCGAGCCGGGCGGTCTGCCCGGCGCTGCCTCATTCGGTGACGGTGATGCCCATCTGCTGGGCCGTCCCGGCGATGATCTTCTCGGCGGCGTCCAGGTCGTTGGCGTTGAGGTCTGGCATCTTCGCCTCGGCGATCTCGCGCACCTGGTCGCGACTGATCGAGGCCACCTTGACCCGGTGAGGCTCACCGGAGCCCTTGTCGATACCCGCGGCCTTGAGGATGAGCTTCGCCGCCGGCGGAGTCTTGGTGATGAAGTCGAACGACCGGTCTTCGTAGACGGTGATCTCGACGGGGATCACGTTGCCGCGCTGCGCCTCGGTCGCGGCGTTGTAGGCCTTGCAGAACTCCATGATGTTCACGCCGTGCTGGCCCAGGGCCGGACCGACGGGCGGTGCCGGGGTCGCCTGACCGGCCTGGATCTGGAGCTTGATGAGGCCGGCGACCTTCTTCTTCTTCGGGGGCATGCGACGTTCCTTCGTGTGCGTGTGTCGGGACCGGGGTCAGATCTTCTGGATCTGCGTGAAGGACAGCTCGACGGGCGTCTCTCGCCCGAAGATCTCCACCAGGCCCTTGATCTTCTGTGCGTCGATGTTGATCTCGTTGATCGTGGCGTGCAGGGAGGCGAACGGCCCGTCGATCACCATGACGGAGTCGCCGACGACGAAGTCTGCGACCTCTGTCGGTGTCCGCGCCGCCCCGCTGGACGCGCCGGCCGCCGCAGCCGGCTGCTCGAAGGCCGGGGCGAGCCAGCCCTCGACCTCGTCCAGGGTGAGCGGCTGGGGCTGGTGGGCGTTGCCGACGAAGCCGGTCACGGCCGGGGTGTTGCGCACCGCACCCCAGGAGGCGTCGGTGAGCTCCATGCGCACCAGGACGTAGCCGGGGAAGCGCACGCGCTTGACCAGCTTGCGCTGGCCGGCCTTGATCTCGGCGACCTCCTCGGTCGGCACCTCGACCTGGAAGATGTAGTCCTCCATGTTCAGGCTGGAGATGCGGCTCTCGAGGTTGGCCTTCACTCGGTTCTCCATGCCGGAGTACGAGTGCACGACGTACCACTCGCCAGGCTGGGACCGCAGGGCAGCGCGGAACTCCTCGAGAGGGTCGACCGCGTCGTCGTCGACGTCGTCGGTCACGACCTCGTCGGTGGCGGTGCCGGCGGTGGTGACTTCTTCGTCGGTCACGCTCTGCAGACCTGCTTCCTCGTCGTTGGTCATCCGAGTACCGCCCGAACCGCCTCGCCGAACGCCAGGTCCAGCACGGTGACCAGGGCGATCATGATCGCGACGAACACGAGCACGACGATGACGTAGTTGATGAGCTGCGGACGGGTGGGGTAGACGACCTTGCGCAGCTCGGCGATGACCTGACGCACGAACAGCGTCATCCGCGACCACAGGCCGGCACGGGTCTGGGGCACGCGCTGTCCTCCTCGTCGGTCGGGTCGGTCGGTGGGTCGGAGCAGGGCAGGAGGGACTCGAACCCCCAGCCGCCGGTTTTGGAGACCGGTGCTCTTCCAATTGAGCTACTGCCCTCTACTCAGGCGGAGCTCCGCCAGCCGAGCAGTGTACGTGCCTGCCGGCACCCTGGTCGAACCGCGCATGCCACGATGAGCCCATGTCGACCAGCGACCGTCCGCGTTCCCCCCGGCACCGCGTCAGCGCCCGCATCGGTGGCATCGCCGAGAGCGCCACCCTGGCCGTCGATGCCAAGGCCAAGGCACTGAAGGCTGCAGGGCGTCCCGTCATCGGTTTCGGTGCCGGTGAGCCGGACTTCCCCACCCCGGACTTCGTGGTGGCCGCCGCGGAGGCGGCGTGTTCCGATCCCCGCAACCACCGCTACTCCCCGGCCGGCGGGCTGCCCGAGCTCAAGGAGGCCATCGCCGCCAAGACGCTGCGTGACTCCGGTGTCGAGGTGACCCCGGGCCAGGTGCTGGTCACCAACGGCGGCAAGCAGGCGGTCTACGAGGCGTTCGCCGCCTTGCTCGACCCGGGCGACGAGGTGCTGCTGCCTGCTCCGTACTGGACGACGTACCCCGAGGCCATCCGGCTCGCCGGCGGCGTGCCCGTCGAGGTGCTGGCCGACGAGACGCAGGGCTACCTCGTCACCGTCGACCAGCTCGAGGCTGCACGCACCGACAGCACCCAGGCTCTGCTGCTGTGCTCGCCGTCCAACCCGACCGGCGCGGTGTACCCGCCCGAGCAGATCCGGGCCATCGGGGAGTGGGCGCTCGCTCATGGCGTCTGGGTGGTCACCGACGAGATCTACGAGCACCTGGTGTACGGGGACGCGGTGTTCTCGTCCGTCGTCGCGGAGGTCCCCGACCTCGCCGACACGTGTGTCGTGCTGAACGGGGTCGCCAAGACGTACGCCATGACCGGGTGGCGGGTCGGCTGGATGATCGGTCCCGCCGACGTCGTGAAGAGCGCGACGAACCTTCAGAGCCACCTGACCAGCAACGTCGCCAACGTCTCCCAGCGTGCAGCCCTGGCCGCGGTGACCGCCGACCTCTCGTCGGTGCAGGCCATGCGGGAGGCGTTCGACCGGCGTCGCGGCACCATCGTCTCGATGCTCGGCGCGATCGACGGGGTGGTGTGCCCGACCCCGGACGGGGCGTTCTACGCCTACCCGAGCGTTGCCGGCCTGCTGGGCCGCGAGATCGCCGGTCGCGTGCCTGCCACGTCGGCCCAGCTGGCAGAGATCGCCCTCGACGAGGTGGAGGTGGCGGTGGTGCCCGGGGAGGCGTTCGGACCGAGTGGCTACCTGCGGCTGTCCTACGCCCTGTCCGACGACGACCTGGTCGAGGGGGTCAGCAGGCTCGCGCGCCTGTTCGGGGAGGCCTCCTGACCCAGCCGAACCCACCGGCACCCGGACCCGGGCGCCGCGACCTGCGCCGCCTGCCCAAGGCTCACCTTCACCTGCACTTCACCGGGTCGATGCGCCCCGCCACCGTTCTCGATCTCGCCGACACGCACGGTGTCGCCCTTCCGGACGCACTGGCGGACGCCCTGCGAGCCGGGCGTCCGGTGGCGCTGTCGGCCGCCGACGAACGCGGCTGGTTCAGGTTCCAGCGCCTCTACGACGTCGCCCGGTCGGTGCTGCGCACGCCCGCCGACGTCCGCCGGCTCGTGCGCGAGGCAGCCGAGGACGATGCGGCCGAGGGATCGGGCTGGCTGGAGATCCAGGTCGACCCGTCCGGCTATGCGGCCCGCTTCGGCGGCATCACCGCGTTTCTGGAGCTCGTGCTGGATGCCGTGGACGAGGCCTCCGCACGCGCGGGCATCGGTATGGCCGTCGTCGTGGCCGCCAACCGCACCCGCCACGAGCTCGACGCCCGCACGCTGGCACGGCTGGCCGCGCAGTACGCCGACGCCGGTGTCGTCGGCTTCGGGCTGTCGAACGACGAGCGGCGCGGCCCGGCCGACTCGTTCGCCCGCGCCTTCGCGATCGCCCACCGTGCCGGTCTCGCCTGCGTGCCGCACGCCGGTGAGTTGCGCGGACCGACGAGCGTGGCCGCGACCGTGGCCCACCTGAGTCCGGACCGGCTGGGGCACGGGGTCCGCAGCGCGGAGGACCCCTCGGTGCTCGACGCCCTGGCACGTGCCGGCACGGTGCTGGAGGTGTGCCCGTGGTCGAACGTGTCGCTCGGGGTCTACGAGCGGCCTGCCGCCGTCCCGCTGACCACGCTGCTCGATGCCGGTGCGTCCGTCGCCCTTGGCGCGGACGACCCGCTGCTGTTCGGCCACCGGCTGGTGGACCAGTACACGCTGGCCCGCGACGTGCACGGGTTGTCCGACGTCGCGCTGGCCGGGCTCGCTCGGACGTCCGTGCTGGGATCGCGGGCACCGCAGGACGTCCAGCGCCGCCTCCTGGCAGGAATCGACGCCTGGCTGACGTCCTGACCCCGGGCCAGCAGGACCGGCACCTCGCCGAATGATCACGTTAAGGACGCGTCCGGGTAGTTCGCGGGGCGTATTGGCCCCGCGAACTACCCACCCACCGTCGTAACGTGATCATTTGGGTGCGCATCGGCGGGCCGAGCGGCGTGGGCCTGGCGTCAGGGAGTGTCGGCCCGCTCGGTCAGCAGGGTGCGGACGGCCCGCAGCCCCACCGACAGCTGCGGCAGACCGGTGGCGTCCTCGCCGAGCACGTCGGCGAGCAGGCGTCGAGCCCGACCGACGGTCTCGGGGTCGCGCTCGATCCACGTCCGGACCCGCTGCTCCCCGTCGACGGAGTCGGCCGTCGTGGTCACCACGGCCTCCGTGATCGCCGCATGCGCGGCGTACAGGTCGTCACGCAGCGCGGCACGGGCCATGGTCTGCCAGCGGTCGTCCCGGGGCAGCGACACCACCCGGTGCGCCAGCGCCTGCAGGTCGAGCAGATGACCGATCGCGAGGTGGACGGCCATCGTGGCCAGCAGGTCCACGCCGTGACGTTGCGCGGTCTCCGCGGTCGACAGCGCCGCGAAGGCCCACGGCAGCACCGAGATCCGCCTAGCCGTGTCATCGGGCACGCCGGCGTCGATCAGCTCGGCCCGGCGTGACTCGGCCTGGTCGAGGGCCTCGCCGGACAGCAGCGTCGGAAGCGCCTTCGTCACCGTGGCCACCGGCTCGGCGAAGAACGTGGACTCGCGGCCGATGTCGAGGGGAGCGGGTCGGGTCAGCACGAGCCAGCGGGCGGCCCGCTCCAGCAGCGTGCGAAGCTCCAGACGCATCTGCATCTGCGTCTGCGCGGGCACGCGCAGGTCGAGCACGTCGATCTCGCGTGTCGTCGCGCTGCCGGCGAAGACACGGGACGCGACGATCTGTGCGCGGGTGAGCTCGTCGGCCGAGGCGGCCGTCTCCAGCCGAAGCCGGTGCCCGAACGTGATGCCTGCCTCGTCCACCACCAGGTTCGCCACCCGGCTGGCGATGATCTCGCGCCGCAGCGGGTGACGGGCGACGCGATCCGGGTAGCGCCGCACCAGCTCCGGCGGGAAGTAGTCGTCCAGCACGGACGTCAGCCCCGGCTCGTCCGGCAGGCTCGACTCGAGCAGCTCGTCGAACAGCACGTTCTTGGTGTAGGCGAGCAGGACGGCGAGCTCCGGGCCCGTCAGTCCTTCGCCGGCTGCGCGTCGCTCGCGCAGGGCGGTCTCGTCGGGCAGGTCCTCGACGGCCCGGTCGAGCACGCCGGACGACTCGAGCTCGTCCATGGTGGCCTGGTGCACCCGCAGCAGCGCGGGCGCCTGGGCGAGCGCGACGTCGAGAGAGACGTTCTGCCGGTAGTTGGTGCGCAGCACCAGCGCGGCCACGTCGTCGGTCATCTCGGCCAGCAGGAGGTTGCGCTGCTTGAGGGTCAGGTCGCCGGCCGAGACGACCTCGTCGAGCAGGATCTTGATGTTCACCTCCCGGTCGGAGGTGTCCACGCCCGCGGAGTTGTCGATGGCGTCGCTCGTCACCCGGCACCCCGTCCGGGCCAGCTCCACCCGGCCCCGCTGGGTGATCCCCAGGTTGCCGCCCTCCACCAGCACCCGGCAGCGGACGTCGGCTGCGTCGACCCGGACCGCGTCGTTTGCCTTGTCACCCACATCGGCGTGCGACTCCGCCGACGCCTTCACGTACGTCCCGACGCCTCCGTTGAACAGCAGGTCGACCGGGGCTGCCAGCAGGGCGCGGATCATCTCCGGCGGTGTCAAGGTGCGCACCGTGTGATCCAGCCCGAGCAGCTCCTGCATCTGCTCGGACACCGGAATCGCCTTGGCACGTCGCGACCACACGCCGCCGCCTGCGGAGATCAGGTCGTGGTCGTAGTCGGCCCACGTCGAGCGGGGCAGGGCGAACAGGCGGGCCCGTTCGCCGTAGGACGCCTTCGGGTCAGGGTCGGGGTCGAGGAACACGTGCCGGTGGTCGAACGCGCCGAGGAGCCGGATGCCGTCGCTGAGCAGCATCGCGTTGCCGAAGACGTCACCGGACATGTCGCCGATGCCGACGACGGTCAGCTGCCCCTCGTCGCCACCGTCGACGCTACGGCCGAGGCCTCGGAAGTGTCGGCGAACCGACTCCCACGCGCCGCGGGCGGTGATGCCCATCGCCTTGTGGTCGTACCCGGCCGACCCTCCCGAGGCGAACGCGTCGCCCAGCCAGTAGTGGTAGTCCGCGGCCATGCGGTTGGCGACGTCGGACATGTCAGCGGTGCCCTTGTCCGCCGCCACCACCAGGTACGCGTCGTCACCGTCCCAGCGGACGACGTCGGGGGCGGGCTGCACCGTGGCCCCGTCCCCACCCGACACCCGGTTGTCGGTGAGGTCGAGAAGCCCACGGATGAACTGGCTGTAGGCCTCGGTGCGCTCCGCACCGTCCTTGGTGACGAAGCCGCCCTTGGCACCGACCGGGACGATGACCGCGTTCTTCACGGCCTGGGCCTTGACCAGCCCGAGAACCTCGGTGCGGAAGTCCTCCCGGCGGTCCGACCACCGCAACCCACCACGAGCGACTCGCCCGAACCGCAGGTGGATGCCCTCGACGTGCGGCGAGCACACCCAGATCTCGGTCAGCGGTCGAGGAGCGGGCAGGCCGGGGACGGCTCTCGAGTCGATCTTGAGCGCCAGGTAGGCCTTGGGGCTGCCGGCGTCGGTCTGGAAGTGGTTCGTGCGCACGGTCGCGGAGACGAGCGCCCGCAGGGTGCGCAGGATCCTGTCCTCGTCCAGGCTCGCGACGTCGTCGAGGGCCCGGTCCAGCCGCTCGTCCACGGCCGCGACGTCGCTCACCCTGTCGTCGACGCCGACGCCGGGACCGAAGCGGGCCTCGAACAGCTCGATGAGCAGGACGGCGAGCCGCGGGTTCTCCCGCAGCGTCTGCTCGATGTAGGACTGGGAGAACGCGCTGCCGACCTGGCGCAGGTACTTGGCGTAGGCGCGCAGCACGGCGCACTGCCGCCACGACAGCCCCGCGAGCAGCACCAGGCTGTTGAACCCGTCGTTCTCGGCCTGCCGGCGCCACACCGCGGTGAACGTCGCCTCCAGCCGCTCCTTGGCGTCCGCGCTGGCCAGCATCTGCGCGCTAGGCACCCGCAGCCCGAAGTCGTACAGCGAGGCAGGTGGCGCGTCCACGCGGTCGATGTCGTACGGCCACTCGTCGTCGACGTCGACACCCAGGGCGGTGAGGATGGGCAGCACCTCGGTCAGGGCCAGGGTCGAGCCCGTGCGGTAGATCTTGAAGCGCCGCTCGTCGGGAGACGCCGTCGGGGGGTGGTAGAGCGCGACCGACAGGTCTGTCGGCGGGTCCAGCGCCTCGAGGGCGAGGACGTCGGTGACCGCGACTCGCGGGGAGAAGTCCTCGCGGTACCCCTCGGAGAACGACCCGTGGTAGCGACGGGCCAGCTCGGTGGCCCGCTCCTCGCCGACGGCGTCGACCAGGGCGGCGTCGAAGTCCTCGTCCCAGTCCCGGATAGCGGCCACGATCTCGGCCTGGATCGCCGGCAGGTCCAGCGAGGGCAGCGACCGGTCCGGCGGCATCCCGATGACGACGTGCAGGCGTGCCAGCAGGGACTCTCCCACCCGGGCGGTGTAGTCGATCGACTCGCCACCGGTCGCGCGGCGCAGCACCCGCTGCACGGTCAGCCGAACATCGGTGTTGTACCGGTCGCGGGGCAGGTAGACCAGGCACGACAGGAAGCGTCCGTAGTCGTCGGGCCGGACGAACAGGCGCAGCCGACCCCGGTCCTGCAGGCCGACGACAGCGCGCGCCACGTCGACGAGGAACGGCACGGAGGTCTGGAACAGCTCGTCGCGAGGGAACGTCTCGAGAACGTGCAGCAGGTCTTTGGCGTTGTGGCTCCCCGGCGCGTAGCCGGCCTCCGCCATCACCCGGCGTGACTTCTCCCGCAGCAGCGGCACGCGCAGCACGCTCTCGTAGTAGGCCGAGGACGACAGCAGCCCGAGAAAGCGACGTTCCCCCACGACCTCCCCGGCGTCGTCGAACACCTTCACCCCGATGTAGTCCATGTGGGCGTCGCGGTGGACCGTGGACCGGGCGTTCGCCTTGGTCAGCACCAGCAGCGTGGGCTCCCGGGCCTTGGCGCGGGCCTCCGGCGGCAGCTTGGCGAAGCCCTCCGAGATCCCCCGGTCGGCCCGCAGCAGCCCGAGGCCAGTGCCGGTGACCGAGCGCAGGACGTCCTGGCCGTCGACGACCTCCAGGCGGTACTCCCGGTAGCCGAGAAAGGTGAAGTGGTCGTCAGCGAGCCAGCGGAACAGCTCCTCGGCGTCGGTGATCTCGCGGTCGGCCACCGGAAGCGGCGCTGTCAGGATGCTCTCGGCCACGTCGAGCGCCTGTCGGCGCATCTTCGCGTAGTCCTCCACGCACTCCGAGACGTCCCGCAGCACGCGCCGCAGGTCCGCAGCCAGCTCGCGCAGGACGCCCGGGTCGGTCTCCCGGCGAACCTCGATGTGGATCCACGACTCGACCCGCTGGTCCGGCGCCCGCAGGGAACGCGGCGGAGGGGGGTCGTCGACGACGGCGAGCAGCTGGCCGACGGCGTCCCGGCGCACGAGCATCACCGGGTGCACCACCTCGTGGACCGACATGTCGTGCCGGGCCAGTGCGGCGACGACGGAGTCCACGAGGAACGGCATGTCCTCGGCAACGATCTGCACGACCGTGTGCCCGGTCGACCATCCGTGCTCGGCGACGGACGGGGTGAACACGTCGATGGCGACCGTGCCGTCCGGACGCGTCCGCGCCAGGTCGAGGTGGGCCAGCATGAGCCCTGCCACGTCGTCGACTCGTCGGGTGTGCACGTCGTCGCCGGCAGCGTCCCGCCAGTACCGGCCGGCGAAGGCCGCATCGTTCCCGCGGGCTCGTACCAGCCTCTCGTCGAGGTCGACCAGCATCGCGTCCATCGCCGGTGGACGGCCGTCGGACATGATCGTCAGGCTAGCGCCGCGCCACCTCCACGTCCCAGCACTCGCGCACGGCCCATGGCAGCATGCCGGTCGTGCAGATCGAGGCAGCCGTGGTGTTCCCGGCCGACGTCGGAGTCGTGTTCGCGATGATGACCGACGAGGGCTATGTCAGCCGAAAGGCCACGGCCATGGGGGCCCTCGAGCACGACGTCGTCGTGACCCGGCTGCCCACCGGCGGTGCGGAGATCACCCTGCAGCGCACACTGCCGGCGGTCGTCCCCGACTTCGTCCGCCCCCTCGTGGGCGAGACCATCGACGTCGTCCAGACCGAGCACTGGGCAGCGGCCGATGCCCAGGGTGCCCGGTCCGGCACCCTCACCGCGTCCATCTCCGGGGCCCCCGTCCAGCTGCGCGGGGAGCTCTCGCTGACCGGCACCGGAGCGGGCAGTGCTCTGCACCGCGTCGACGTCAACGTCAAGGCCAGGGTTCCCCTTCTCGGTGGACGTATCGAGAAGTCGATCGGCGAGGTGATTCTGATGGCCGCCCGCAAGGAGGAAGAGGTCGGCGCGCAGTGGCTGGCCGAGATGCGGTGAGCCCCACGTCACGACGAGTGCTCAGCGCCACGAGCGCCACCCTCGACCGACACGGCGTGGACCACGCCCTGGTCGCCCTGCACGGGTTCAGCGACGCACCGGGCTGCCTGCACCCGTTCCTCACCGCGCTCGGGGTCGCGGACGCCGTGACCCCGGCGCTGGTGGCACACGACGGACGGCCCATGCCCGCCGACGTCCCCTTCACCGACGAGGTGCTCGTGGCCGACGCGCGGGAGGCCGTCGCCGACACGGCGCACAGCCGGGGTGCGCCCGTCGTACTCATGGGGCACTCCCTCGGGGCGAGCA
>Ga0272442_10002469_pt1 | contig 26742 bp, 29 predicted proteins | sample SSMForm2O_FD_200262 | JGI IMG/M metagenome (GOLD analysis project Ga0272442, IMG submission 200262) | Marine sediment archaeal communities from Little Sippewissett salt marsh, Falmouth, MA, United States - SSM-Form-2O | ecosystem: Environmental > Aquatic > Marine > Wetlands > Sediment ... | reverse complement strand
TTTCGTGGGTATAGCGGATATCAAAGACAAAATCGAGAGCAGGAAAGAAGAGGATGAGGAGCAGGAGCAGGCCGGCCAGGAGGATAAAGAGGATTAACAGCCGGGCGCACCTTGTTTAAGCGGAGGCATTGACAAAAAGAGCGCTATGTGACAACATGGGTCTTCGCAAAATCACGCACTGAGAATAGGTAATAAAGGCGATAGCATCATGAAGACACTTTTCATAAAACCCAAGGATGTGGAGCGCAAGTGGTGGCTCATCGACGCTCAAGACCAGGTTCTGGGACGTCTGGCCACCCGGGCGGTGACCCTGTTGCGGGGTAAGCATAAACCCACTTTCGCTCCCAATATCGACGGCGGGGATTCGGTGATCATCATCAATGCCGAGAAGGTCGCGGTCACGGGCCGCAAACGGCAGAACAAGGTCTACCATCGCCATTCCGGGTATCCCGGCGGGCTGAAATCCGAGACCTTCGAGCGAGTCATTGAGAGGAAACCGACTTTTCCCCTGGAGCAGGCGATCAGGGGCATGCTGCCCAGGGGTCGCCTGGGCCGCAAGCTCTTCCGCAATGTGAAGATCTATGCCGGTCCCCAGCACCCTCACGCCGCCCAGCGTCCCGAAAAGCTTGAATTATAGGAATCCAGGAGTAAGTTTTGGCTGATAATCTTGCCTTAGGAACAGGAAGAAGGAAAACAGCGGTCGCCCGGGTATTCTTGCGGGCAGGGAAGGGCACCATCACGGTGAACGGGAAAACTCCCGAGGAGTATTTCTCCTTCGACCTTCTGGCGCAGTCCCTGCGTCTGCCCCTGAATGTCACGGACAGCTCGGACAAGTACGACTTGCTGATCACCGTCAAGGGCGGGGGAATCTCCGGCCAGGCGGACGCCTGCAAGCACGGCATCGCCCGCGCCCTGATTGCCCATGACGAATCGAACCGTCCCGCCCTGCGGGCCAACGGTTTCGTGACCCGGGACCGCCGCATGGTGGAGAGAAAGAAATATGGTCAGCGGGGAGCCCGCAGAAAGTACCAGTTCTCCAAGCGCTAGCCTTATCATCGAGAGCTTGGAAAAGAAGGGGTCGCGGGGAGAGCGCCTGGAGGTGCGGCTTTCCGACGGCTCCTTTTTTTTTATGCTCCGGGATGTCTTTCTGGCAGCGGGGCTGGGGAAAGGGGACGTCCTGGATGCCGCACGGATCAGATCCCTCCAGGAGCTTTCCACGGTCCGGGAGGCGGAGAACAAGGCTCTCGGGCTTTTGGCACGTTCTCCCCACTCCACCTGGGGCCTGCGGGGCAAGCTCCTGCGGCGGGGCTACGACCGGGAGCTGATCGAGCGTGTTCTCGAGCGGCTGGCCGCTGCGGGCTATCTGAACGACGCCGAGTATGCCCGGGAGTGGCTGCGCCAGCGCCTCAGGCGGCATCCCGAGGGCAGGCCGTTGCTCCTGGCAGGCCTGCTGCAGCGGGGAGTAGAGCGCGGGACCGCCGAGAGCGCTTTAAATTCGGTTTTCGATTCACAGGCAGAGGCAGAGGCGGTTCGAACCCTGCTGGACAAACTGAGCCGGACTGGAGGAGCATCTTTGAGCCTGGCCGAGGCGGAGCGCAGGCTGCGAAACCGGAGATTCAGCGTCCGGGCGGTGCGGGAGGCCCTGGCGGAGTATCCGGATCCTTGAACAGGGGGAGCTCCTCGAGCCGCGCCGGCGAGTGCCGGTAGCGGACCCGAAGCACGAAGCGGACCAGGTCAAAGATCCCGCGGATGGCACCGCTGTCCATGATGGTGGAGTCTGAAGTGGCCACCACCCCGGTATAGCGCTTCAACGGGTAATCCGCCGAGAGCTCGACCGCGATGGAGATTTCCGGATTTTCCGGCCAGGAGGCGGTGCGTTCTCGCAAAAGTTGGGCCATCTGCCCGGAGTAGGAGATGGGTGCGTCCAGGTAGAGGTCCAGAGCGGCCAGGTCCAGGCTGCGCAGGCCCTCCAGCAGAGCCTGGATGGCCGCTTCGGTGATCCGGCCCGGCCGGTAGCTGCCGTGTATACCTGAAGAATCCCTCAAGACCCCGTCGTCGGCAATGAAAATCGGAGCGCCTTTGAGATAGCTTTCCAGGGTGATCAGGACGTTGTACCAGTCGACTCCCAGACGGGCGCCGGCCAGCTGCTCGGGGCTCAGGAGCTTTTGCAGGCGGGTTCGGCCCACCGCCGGGGAAACCACGCCGCGGAACAGGCAGTTCCGAGCCTGGGCGCTCAGCCGGTAGCGGTCCGCCACCAGCTTGAGGGCCGCCTTGTCAGGGTAGCCCCGCTGTTTCAGGTAGCGGTAATCCTGTATGGCCGCCGTGAAATGATTTGACATTTTCACCATTTTGTCTATGCTTTAGGACACATGTTGATCCCGGCCTGTTCACCAAGCGTAGCAGAAGCGGGCAGGAAAGAAAAGACGATTCATACCGTGAGCGCCTCTGTTTTCCACCGGGGAGTGGCATCAAGCGTTGGCGCCGGGAGATAGAGGAAAAATGGACCAGAGTAAAACAATCAGGATTCTGGTGGTGGAGGATGAAGATTCAATCCGGCTGACCTTGAGGGACTTCCTGAGGAAGCGGGGGCATGTCGTGATGGTGGCATCCGACGGCGTGGGGGCGATCAAGCAGATCCTGGATCATGAGGTGGATGTGATCGTGTCCGATTACCGCATGGACCTCCTGGGCGGTGATTACTGGATCCGTTTTCTCCAGCGCTACTGCCGTGACAAACAAATCATCATCACCAGCGGATTCTTGAAACCGGAGTTTCCCATCGACTTTCCCGTGGTCTACAAGCCCTTTGACTATTCCGATCTGGAGGGCATGATTTGCCGGGTGATGGGCCGGGACAGCGCAATGTGAAGGAATTCCGGGCCTTTCGCGCCACGGTAGAAGGTATGGTTCAGGGAGTGGGTTTCCGCTACACCACCCTGCGCCAGGCCCGGCAGCTCGGTTTGACCGGGTACGTGCGCAATCTTCCCGACGGCAAGGTGGAGATTCTGGCCGAAGGCGAGCGGGTTCGCCTCGACCAGCTCCGTTCCTGGCTGCGCCACGGCCCGCCGGGGGCCTATGTACGCCGCCTGGATATCAGCAACCTGCCCCATACGGGCCTTTATCAACGCTTCCAGATTGATTTTTGACAAGCCGGCTTTGAAAAGCTGGCTTTTCATAAAGCGTGCTTGTCATGCGGGCCCCCGGCCTCGCAGCCGGGAGCCCGCTTACGTCGGCGTGCGGCCTATTTCCTGATCGAGTAGAAAGCGTCTTTCCCCGGATAATGGGCGATCTCGTCCAGCTGGTCCTCGATCCGCATGAGCTGGTTGTACTTGGCCAGGCGATCGGAGCGCGACACCGAGCCGGTTTTGATCTGCCCCGTTTCCAGGGCCACCACCAGGTCCGCGATGAAGCTGTCCTCGGTTTCACCTGAGCGGTGGGAGACCACCGCCGTGTAACCGGCTTTTTTGGCCATGTCCACGGCCTCGTAGGTCTCGGTGAGGGTGCCGATTTGATTGACCTTGATCAGGATGGAATTGGCGATGCCTTCCCGGATGCCCCGTTCCAGGCGTCGGGTGTTGGTGACGAACAGGTCGTCTCCCACCACCTGGATCTTGCCGCCCAGCCTGTCGGTCAGCAACTTCCAGCCCTGCCAGTCGTCCTCAGCCATGCCGTCCTCCAGGGAGATAATCGGGTACTTTTCCGCCCAATCCGCCCAGAAGTCGACCATCTCCGCGGGGCTCAGCTCGCGCTGGTCGGATTTCTTGAAAACATACTTGCCTTTTTTGGCATCGAAGAATTCGGAGGCCGCGGGGTCCAGGGCGATCAGCACATCCTGGCCGGCTGTGTAGCCGGCGGCCTTGATGCTTTCCAGGATCACCTCGCAGGCTTCCTCGTTGGATTTGAGATTGGGCGCGAATCCCCCCTCGTCCCCCACGGCGGTGGAATAGCCCCTGCCCTTGAGCACGCTCTTTAGATTATGGAAGATTTCCGCCAGCATGCGCACCGCTTCGCGAAAGCTGGGCGCGCCCACGGGCATGGCCATGAACTCCTGAAAATCCACGGAATTGTCGGCATGCGCCCCGCCGTTGATGATGTTGGCCATGGGCACCGGCAGCACCGAGGCGTGATAGGCGCCCAGGTATTTGTAGAGCGGCAGGCTTAAGAATTCCGCCGCCGCCCGGGCCGTGGCCAGGGAGACGCCCAGGATGGCATTGGCCCCCAGCACGCTCTTGTTTTCCGTCCCGTCCTTGGCGATCATGGTGCGGTCCACGTCCACCTGGTTCAGAGCGTCCAGCCCCACGATCTCGGTGGCGATGATGTTGTTGACGTTCTCAACAGCCTTCAACACACCTTTGCCGAGATAGCGTTTCTTGTCCCCGTCCCGGAGCTCTATGGCTTCGTGTTCTCCCGTGGAAGCCCCGGAAGGCACCGCCGCCCGCCCGGCGCTCCCATCCTCCAGCTGTACTTCCACTTCGATGGTCGGATTTCCCCGGGAGTCGAGGATTTCCCTAGCCTCAACCCATTCAATGACACTCATCTGCAACTCCTGATTTTTTATGATTGCTCCCAGTAAATATGCAGGGGGAGGGGGCAAGTGTCAAGGAGCTGGCGGTACAATGCCTTCCACCGCCGAGCGGCGTCTCCCCTTGACCCGGGAGGGGAGTGGATTTACAATGCCTCACCATGCGCTATTCACAGCTGTTCGGCAAAACCCGCCGGGAGGATCCCCACGAGATCCGTTGGCCGAGCTACTCCCTGCTCTACAAGGGCGGCTTCGTGCGTCAGATGGGACAGGGGCTTTTCTCCATTCTCCCCCTGGGCATGAGGGTGATCAAGAACCTCGAGACCATCATTGCCGAGGAGATGACGAAGCTGGGAGGGCAGGAAATGTACGCCACGCTGGTTACCCCGGCTGATATCTGGCGCAAGAGCGGCCGTTACGACTGGATGGGCGGGGAGTTGATCCGTTTCCAGGACCGGCAAGGCCACGAGCTGGTTCTCTCGCCCACCCACGAGGAGGCTTTCGTGGAGCTGGTGCGCTCCTCCCTGGACTCCTACCGGGATTTGCCGATCCTGCTCTATCAGTTCCAGATCAAGTTCCGGGACGAGGAAAAGGCCCGCTTCGGGCTGGCACGTACCAAAGAGATCTACATGTATGACGGCTATTCCTTTCACCGTTCCTACAACGAGCTCAATAACTTCTTTCCCAGGATGTTCGCCGCCTTTTCCAGCATCTTTGATCGCTGTTATATCCCCACCCGGGCCGCCGAGGCCGCCGTGGGATTCATTGGTGGAGAAAAATCCTACGAGTTCCTCATGCCCTCCGAACGTGGAGCCCATGAGATCATCGTCTGCGAGCAGTGCCGCTACTGCGCTTCCCGGGACATCGCCGTGGGCGGCAAGGATTATTTGGCCGGTGAGCAGAAAGAGATCAAGAAAGTGGCCACGCCGGACTGCGCCAGCCTGGATGACCTGGCCCCCTTCCTGGAAATCCCCCGCCGGCATCTGGCCAAGACCATGGTCTACACAACGCCCCAGGGACTGGTCATGGCTGTGGTGCGCGGCGATTACGAGGTGGCTGAGGAAAAGCTGGCCAACTACCTGGGCTGCCCCCTGCTCAAAAAAGCCGGTGACGAGCTGGTCCGGGAGGCCGGTCTGGTTCCCGGCTACCTCTCCCCGGTCGGCCAGGATGAGCGCTTCCGGGTTGTGGTGGACGATTCGGTGGCCCGTTCCGCCAACCTGGTGATGGGCGCCAACGAGGAAGGGTACCACCTCTTGAACGTCAACTTCGGTCGTGACTTTACCAGCCGGGATGTGGCGGATATCTCCCTGACCCATCAGGAAAAGACCTGTTTGCTCTGCGGAGGCCGCTTGAGATCGATCAAGGCCATCGAGCTGGGACATATCTTCAAGTTGGGGGAATACTATTCCAAATCCATGAATCTGCAGTTCCAGGAGGAGCGGGGCCGAACGGCTTACCCCCACATGGGCTGCTACGGCATTGGGTTGGGCCGGCTCATGGATGCTGTGGTCCAGGCCAACCACGACGAGGATGGGATCATCTGGCCTCCCCATATTGCACCCTACAAGGCTTTTTTGATGAGCATCGGCAAGTCGTTGGGGGTCAAGAAAGAGGCGGGGCTGCTGCACCAGGAAATGGGGGATGCGGTTCTGTACGACGACCGCGCTGAGTCTGTGGGCGTCAAGTTCAAGGACGCCGACCTGTTGGGGCTGCCCGTGCGCGTGGTTGTTTCCGCCAAGCATCTGGGCGAGGGTAAGGTGGAGCTCAGGGAGCGCCGGACCGGAAAGATCAGCCTGGTGGGTAAGAGCCGGGTATTTGACGCGGTAAAGGAAATGACCCGGGAGACGTGCAGGGACATGTAGGAACATGTAGGAACATGTAGCCATGGAGTTTGCCTTAACCGACGAAACCATCAGCCAGATCATCTTCGCCATGGAGAATCAGCAGCACCTGTTTTACGTCCAGAGACAAACGGGCGTGCTGCTGCAGGCCGAGGACCTGGCCGCCCTGCCGCCGGAGGAGGCGGCCCTTTATGTGGAGATACCGGTTTGGAAGCCCGCCGACGGTTTCCGGCTCATGGAGAAATTCGTCGCCCAGCTGCGCAATGAAGTGTTCAGGGAGTGGCTGAAGACCGCCCTGGCCGCCGGCACCGGTGTGTTCCGCAGCTTTAAAAACATCCTGAAACAGAACAGCGAGCTGGAGAAGCTCTGGTACCAGTTCAAGGAAAAGGGCATGCGGCGGATTGTTCGGCGCTGGTACAACCAGCAGCGGGAGATCGCCGGGCTGGAACAACTGGGGCCGGAGCCGGAGGAAACGGAAGACCTGCTCTTGAGCGATTTCATCATCCGGCCGGGCGGTAGCGTGGATCTGCCCGAGCTTCTGAACCTGGACCGGCGGGCCTTTACAGGATCCTTTCCCGAGCTCTCCGCGGAGAGGGCTTCAGAGCTCTACGACAGGCAGCGGGAAAACGCCGATCCCCTGAAAGAGGGCAGCATTTTCCTGGTAGCGGAAACACCCGGCGGCAGCCTGGCCGGCTTCGCCTGGGGCGAGGAGGCCGAGGACTGCACGGGCCGAGAAATCTTAAGGCTGGTGCAGCTGACCGTTGACGAGCTTTTCCGCGGTTTGGGGCTGGGGAAGCTGCTGGCGGAGCGGTTGGTGGCGGAGGCCTGCGGCCGCGGCCACGGCCGCATCCAGGCCGCTCTCTGCGGCCGGAACCTGGAGGCGCTGCCCCTGTTCAAAACCCTGGGCTTTCAACCCTGCGAGCAGACCCTGGAGTACCGCAGCGGGTCTTCCTGAACCGTCAGGAGCCGGCCGGCTGCCCGCGTTTTTTCAAGATCAGGTCCACCGCTTCGCAGAATCCCTCCGCCGCGGGCTTTGCGGTCAGGTAGCGGGGCGGGTGTTCCAACTGCTGCAGGAATTCCCGGATATTGGCCACTGCCACGCTGTGGCGCAGGCGGCGGAACATGGGCTCGTCGTTGGGTGAATCACCGGTGAAGAGGACGCGCTCCATGAGGTTCCCCCTGTCCAGGGAGCGGCCCCGGCTGCGCAAAAAAGCCTCGATGCCGGACACCTTGTCGAAGTCGCCGTACCAGCAGTTGACATGGATCGAGGAAACCTTGGCTACGGCCCCCTCTGCGGCGGCGATGCGGCAAATCTTCTCGACCGCATCGCGGCCCAGGGGCGGCACGTCTTCGCGGAAATCGACGGCCAGGTCGAACAGGCGGAAGGCCTGGTCTGCGGCTATCCGGCAGCCCGGCACCTCCGCCAGCACCCGGCGGCGCACCGCCTCCAGGCGCCGCCGGCCCTCCTGGCGCTCCTGCTCCGAAAGCAGGTAGATCCGCTCCATTTTCTTCTCTTGCCGCCGGTAGGCGTAGATCAGGGCCCCGTTCTCCCCGATCACGGCCTCCACCGGCCAGAGGCGGGCGATCAAATCGCACCAGCCGGCGGGCCGGCCGGTGACCACCACCGGCTCGATCCCCCGGGCGGTTAGGTCCCAGAGCCGGGCGTAGGAGCCGGCGGGCAGCAGCCCGGAAGCGGTGAGGGTGTCGTCGATATCCGTGAAGAAGACGAGGAGCCGCCTGCAGAGGGCCTCGGGTATGTCGCTGATCGGGGCGGGTCGCATATCAGCTTCCCACTCTACGGCCAAGTCCCGGGAGTGTCAATGCCGCAGGCAGGGCCGGCGGCCGGGTAAAAAGTGTTGTTACTATCTTAGTAGTAAAAAGACTTGACAAATTTATTTTTATAAGCCACACTGTGGGAGTATTGCATATTCAAGTCAATACATTAAACTATCATAAAATCCAATAAGGAGGATTTATGAAAAGGTTACTGGTAGTATTACTGGGCCTGGTTCTCTGCGTCTCCTTTGCCGCCGCTGGCGCGCAGGGTGAGAAGGAAGAGACAGAGTTCATCATCTGGAACGGCGCCGAGCCGGAGTCTCTGGATCCCCACCTGATCTCGGGCGTGCCCGAGCACCGGATCTATGAGTCGATCTTCGAGGGCCTGACGATCTACGATCCCAAGTCCGCCCGGGGCATCCCCGGCCTGGCGGAGAGCTGGGAGATCAGCGACGACGGCCTGGTCTACACCTTCAAGCTGCGCAAGGCCAACTGGAGCGACGGTGTGCCCATTACCGCCCAGACGGTGGTGGATTCCTGGGTGCGCATGCTCGATCCCGAGATCGCCGCTCCCTACGCCTGGTTCCCCTCCATGGCCATCAAGGGCGCCGCGGAGTACAACGCCGGCGAAGCCGGCCCCGAGGCCCTGAAGATCAAGGCCCTGGACGACATGACCTTTCAGATGGAGCTGGTGGGACCCCTTCCCTACGTGATCGACATGCTGCCCCACTACTCCTTCGCGGTTGTGCCCATGCACGCCATCGAGAAGTTCGGCGACGACTGGACCAAGCCTGAGAACTTCGTGGGCAACGGCCCCTTTGTGGTCGATGATTGGAGGCCCCTGGAGACCCTCACCTGCGTGAAGAACGATGAATACTGGGACGCCGACGCCGTCAAGCTGGACCGGGTTACCTACCTGCCCACGGACGACAACAATGTCGGCTACAACCTGTTCATCAACGGCGAGGCTGACTGGGCCACCCAGATTCCCCTGGACCAGATGGATGCCGCCAAGCTGAAGGATGAGTTCCACGTCAACAAGTACCTGGGCACCTACTACTACGTGTTCCAGAACGAGGTAGCTCCCTTCAGTGATGTGCGGGTGCGCAAAGCCCTGACCATGTCCATCGACCGCGAGACCCTGGTGGAGAAGGTCACCCGGGCGGGCGAGCAGGCGGGCGTCAGCATGGTGCCCCCCATGGAAGGCTACACCCCCGCCAAGGGCAACGCGACGGACGTCGAGACCGCACGCAAGCTGCTGGCCGAGGCCGGCTTCCCCGGCGGCAAGGGTTTCCCCAAGTTCCAGTTGCTCTACAACACTTCCGAGCGCCACAAACAGATCGCCGAGTTCATCCAGCAGGAGTGGGAAGAGAACCTGGGCATCCAGGTCGAGCTCTTCAACCAGGAGTGGAAGACCTACCTGACCACCCGGCGGGAGGGACAGTTCCAGGTGGCCCGGGCCGGCTGGATCGGTGACTATCCCGACCCCAACACCTTCCTGGACATGTTCGTCACCGGCACCGCCATGAACGGCGGCCGCTACACCAATCCAAAGTACGACGAGCTGATCGCCAAAGCCGCCACCATGGCCGCCGGACCGGAGCGCTTCGAGGTCCTGCGCCAGGCGGAGGAGATCTTCATTACCCAGGACCAGGGTGTCATGCCCATCTACGCCTACACGGTGCAGAACATGATCGACCTGGACATTTGGGGCGGCTGGTATCCCAATGTCATGGACTACCACCCGACCAAGAACATTTTCAAAAAGTAAACACTCCATCAGCATTGCAGGAGGGCCGGCTGCGGCCGGCCCTCCATTTTTTTTAGCTGATGCGCCTTTCTCAGAAAGGACGGCTATGATCTCTTGTCCCCCGGAGGGGACTGCTGATATAATGACGGGTTATAGGCTGAAGCTGGCGCAATCCTTTTGCCTGGGGGAACTTCATGACCAAATATATCATCCGGCGATTGATCGGGCTGATTCCGACCATGCTGATCATCATCACCATCGCCTTTTTCATCGTCCGCCTGGCTCCCGGCGGGCCCTTCGACCTGGAGCGGGCCCTTCCCGTGCAGATTCTGGAGAATATAGAGGCCAAGTACCATCTCGATGAGCCGCTGATCAAGCAGTACGGCCGCTACATGCTGGATGTGCTGCGGGGCGATCTGGGTCCCTCCTACAAGTATCAGGACCACGACGTCAACTTCTTCATTCACCAGAACCTGCCCAACTCGCTGTTTTTGGGCCTGGTGAGCATGAGCATCGCCCTGGTTCTGGGCATGACCGCCGGCATTATCTCGGCACTCAAACAGAACAGCTGGCCGGACTACCTCTCCATGTCCGTCGCCGTGGTGGGCATCTCGATCCCCCTCTTCGTGGTCGGCCCGGTGCTGCAGTACATATTCGCCATGCGCTTAGGGTGGCTGCCCACCTCCGGCTGGATCACCGGGCGCTACGGCTGGGTAACCCTGATCATGCCGGCCATAACTTTAAGCTTTCCCTATTTCGCCTATATCGCCCGCCTCTCCCGGGCCAGTATTTTAGAGGTGCTCAGGAGCGACTATATCCGCACCGCCCGGGCCAAGGGGCTGAAGGGCTCGGTGGTGATCTTCAAGCATGTCTTGAAGGGGGCCTCTTTGCCGGTTGTCAGCTATTTGGGGCCCGCCTTTTCCGGAATTTTAGTCGGCTCGGTGGTGGTGGAAACCATTTTCCGGGTGCCCGGCATGGGTCAGTTCTTCGTAAAGTCGGCCCTGAACCGGGACTACACCCTGATTCTGGGCACGGTTATTGTCTACTCGGTGATTCTGGTGATCATGAATTTCCTGGTGGACATTGCCTATGCGCTCCTGGACCCGCGCATATCCTACAAGTAGGGAGGGGAAGATGGCAACGAAGCAAAAACAGCAGACCCTGAACGAGTTCGACCAGCCCATCAAGGGCGTCAGCCTCTGGATGGACGCCTGGCGGCGGCTCAAAAAAAACCGCATGGCCATCATCGGTTTGGTGATCGTGGTCCTCTACGGTATTATCTCCCTGGCCGCGCCGATATTGCCCATCCACAGCTACAAGAAGCAGGTGATCGACCACCAGTTTTTACCCCCCTCCTTCACTCGTACCGCCGGGGAGCTCTGGTACGAGCGCATCGAAAACCAGCTAACGGCCATGGCAAACAAAGAGGGCCGCGGAACCCTCAATGAAGATGAGAAAGCCCAGCTGCGGGAGATCCAGCAGCGGATCGAAACCGAAACCGCGGTCATCAACGACGAGACGGTGATGGTGCACCAGCGCCGCTACGTGTTGGGCACCGACTATCTGGGCCGGGACATGCTGGCCCGCATCATCTACGGAGGCCAGGTCTCCATCGCCATCGGGCTTATCGGCGCCCTGACGGCGGTGTTTATCGGCATCGTCATGGGCTCCATCGCCGGCTTCATGGGCGGCAAGATCGACTATATCATCATGCGCATCGTGGATATCATCTACGGCCTGCCCTACATGATGCTGGTGATCATCTTCATGGCTATCTTCGGGCGCAACATCATGAACCTCTTCTTCGCCCTGGCCATCGTCAGCTGGCTGACCGTGGCCCGGGTGGTGCGGGGACAGATCATTTCCCTGAAGAACGCCGAGTTCGTGGAAGCGGCCCGCTCCATGGGGGTCTCCACGGGACGGATCATTTTCCGCCACCTGGTTCCCAACACATTAGGGGTGATCATTGTTTTTACCACTTTACGCATCCCCACCTTCATTATGCTGGAGGCCTTCTTGAGCTTCCTGGGGCTGGGCGTGTCGGCGCCCTTCGCCTCCTGGGGCTCGCTGATCGGGGACGCGGTGCAGGGCATGAACCTCTATCCCTGGCGGCTGTTCTTCCCCGCCCTGGCCATGTCCATCTTCCTCTTTTTCATGAATTTCCTGGGTGACGGCTTGAGAGACGCCCTGGATCCCCAGAGCAAGAACAAACTCTAGAGCGCGGGAGAAGCATGATATGAGTAACGACATGATACTGGAAGTCAAGGACTTAAGGACTTATTTCAATACCGACGACGGTGTGGTCAAGGCGGTGGACGGGGTCAGCTTCGAGCTCCACAAGGGAGAGACCCTGGGCCTGGTGGGCGAGTCGGGAAGCGGAAAATCGGTGACCAATTTGTCGGTGATGCGCTTGATTCCCTCGCCCCCCGGCAGGATCATGAGCGGGAGCGTGCAGTTCGAGGGCAGCGATGTGCTGGCCATGTCGGACGACAAGATCCGCCGGCTCAGGGGCAACAAGATCTCCATGATCTTCCAGGATCCCATGACCTCGCTGAACCCCTTCCTGAAAATATCAACCCAGCTGATCGAGACCATCCGGCTGCACCAGGGGCTGGACAAGGAAGCGGCCCGCGAGCGGGCCGTTGAGATGCTCAAAATGGTGGGCATCCCCTCGCCTGAGAAGCGGGTGGACGCCTACCCCCACCAGTTTTCCGGGGGCATGCGCCAGCGCGTGATGATCGCCATGGCACTGAGCTGCAACCCGGATATCCTGATCGCCGACGAGCCAACCTCGGCCCTGGACGTGACCATCCAGGCCCAGATACTGGAGATCATCAAGGAGCTCTCCAACAAGCTGGACACCGCGGTGATCATGATCACCCATGACCTCGGCGTGGTGGCGGGCATGTGCGACGTGATCTGCGTCATGTACGCGGGCCGGATCGTGGAAAAGGGTAATGCGGACGAGATCTTCAAGGACCCCAAACATCCCTACACCCGGGGACTGATCAAGTCCGTACCCCGGCTGGACCGGCCCCACAAGAGGCGGCTCTATTCCATCGAGGGCCAGCCGCCGAATGTCATCGACCTGCCGGACTGTTGTCCCTTTCATCCCCGTTGCGAGCACGCGATGGATATCTGCAAGCGGAAATATCCGCCTTTGAGGAGTTTCGGAGAAACCCGCCAGGTGCACTGCTGGCTGTTTGTGGAGGATAAATAGGTGGCTGCCAACGATCTGCTGGAAGTAAAGAACCTGAAGATGCATTTTCCCATCGAGAAGGGAGTGCTGTTCAAAAAACAGGTCGGCGCCATCCGCGCGGTGGATGGAATCGATTTCACCATCAAGAAGGGGGAGACCCTGGGGCTGGTGGGCGAGTCGGGCTGCGGGAAATCCACCACCGCCCGGGCGGTGGCCCAGCTTTACTCACCCACGGACGGGGAGGTGTACTTCGAGGGCCTGGACCTGTGCAAGGCTTCCAAGGCGGAGATGCTCAAATCCCGCATGGATATCCAGATGATTTTTCAGGATCCCTACGCCTCGCTCAACCCGCGGATGACCGCCGGGGACATCATCGCCGAGCCCATGACGGTCTATGCCAAGCGGGGGCTTTTGAAGATGTCCAAGCAGGAAATCCGCCACCGGGTGGAGGAGTTGATGGAAAAGGTGGGCCTTTCCCGCTTCTTCATCAACCGCTATCCCCACGAGTTCTCCGGCGGCCAGCGGCAGCGCATCGGGGTGGCCCGGGCCCTGGCACTGAATCCCAAGCTGATCCTGGCGGACGAGCCGGTCAGCGCCCTGGACGTCTCCATCCAGTCCCAGATCCTCAACCTTCTGGACGACCTGCAGGAGGAGTTCAACCTGACCTACCTGTTCATTGCCCACGACCTGGCGGTGATCGAGCATATTTCCACCCGGGTGGCGGTTATGTACCTGGGGATCATCGCCGAGATCGCCGATTCCGCGGAGCTCTACAAGAATCCCCTGCACCCCTACACCAAGGCTCTGTTGTCCGCGGTGCCCATCCCCGATCCGGACATCGAGCGCAAGCGGCAGCGGATTATCCTGGAAGGAGACGTGCCTTCGCCCGACCAGGAGCGGCACGGCTGCTACTTCTACGACCGCTGTCCCAACGCCATGGCGGGGAAGTGCGACAAGCACATCCCGCGCCTCAAGGATGTCGAGAACGGGCACCAGGTAGCCTGCTTCCTCTACTTCGATCCGGAAGATTGAGACTCTTTGCGGCGGATAAAAACAACCGCAAGCGTACCTGGCCCTCGCTTTACTATTCCCAGCCTGTCAGGCGCAGGCCGCAGTAGTCGGCGATGGTTCGCGCCGTCTGCTCTACCCTCTCCGTGTTCATGCCCTGGTAGGTTTCCAGGCGGCAGATCCTGCCTTCATGGTCGACCAGCGACAAAGTGACAACAGTACGCCGCCGGAAGCCGCGTCCGCTCCCTTGTTTTTCCGGGATGCCGCCGCGCGCAAAACGGGTCAGCTTCACCTCTTTGAGGTTGCTTATGGGAGTGACGCGGTCGCGGTGGGCAATAACCAGGCCGACCCGGTAGGTTAAGCGGTCCTGCTTGCTGTCGAAAATCCAGCGTTCCTCGTAGGCGGCGCCCAGCATGGCGATCAAAATCAACAGCAGGGGAACAAGGTTGGCCCGGGTAATCAGACCCCCGGCTCCGGCGGGCGTGGTGCTGACGGTGGCGTAGATTAAAAAGGCGGCGATGACGAGCAGCACGATCTTCACCCGGGGTGAGAAAGACATCATCAGCCTGCCGTCTGCAGTCCGTTTCAGCACGAGTCGTGATGAGAAAAACATATCAATAGTGTATACCTAGTTGAAAGTTCTTGCCAAGTTCAAACTAAATGATAATAATTGTTAAAAAAGGAGGCGGTCCATGAGCGCTTCAGCGGCGAAGACAAAGACCCTGGTGAAATGGTATGCTCCCCATCGCCAGGTCCTCTGGGCCCTGGCGCCCTTGACTGCGGCCGCAATATATTTTTTCGGCTGGCGCAGCCTGGTCATTCTGGCCCTGGTGAACCTGTTCGGCTTTCTCACGGAATACCTGTTCTTGAGGGCCTACAAGGAGCCGGTCTCCTCGGCGGTGTTTGTCACCAATTTCCTCTTCGCCCTCTGTTTGCCGCCCACTATTCCCTACTGGATGGCGGTGGTGGGGATCGTGTTCGGCGTGCTCTTCGGCAAAATGGTTTTCGGCGGCTTCGGCCGCAATGTCTTCAATCCCGCCATGGTGGGGCGGGGCTTCCTCTATGTGTCCTTCGGCGTCCAGATGACATCCGGCTGGCTCGAGCCGCTGCGCGGTTTTCCCGCCGGGCTGGCCCGCTTCAGCGCCGACGCCGTCAGCCGGGCCACTCCCCTGGTCCGCCTAACTGAAGGCGGCTCGGTAGGCTGGCAGAGCCTGCTGTTGGGCAACGTGGCCGGCAGCCTGGGCGAAACCTCGGCTTTGCTGCTGCTCATCGGGGGGCTCTACATCCTCGTCAAGAAGGCCGCAAATTATCGAATCGTAATCTCCGCCTTCCTGGGCTTCCTGGTTATGCAGACCGTGCTCTGGCTGGCCGGTGTTCCCGGGGCCGTGGATCCCTGGCACGCCCTGCTGGCGGGCAGCTTCATGATGGGAGCCTTTTTCATCATCACCGACCCGATATCCGCATCCCAGACCAATCCGGGACGCTGGATATACGGGGCTTTCTTCGGAGTTCTGGTGGTGATCATCCGCACCTTCTCCATCTGGCCGGCGGCGGTGATGTTCGCCACCCTCCTGGCCAACATGTTCGCCCCCATCCTGGATGTGGCCGTGCGGCAGATCATGAGCCGGCGGGCGGCGCGAAAGGAGGCCGCCGATGCCTGAGGCCGGAAGAGTGCGCAAGGGCGTGGGCACTGTTTTGTTCATGTTCGTGATCACCCTAATTTTCATCTCCGCCCTGACTTTGGTAAACCTGCTTACCCTGGAACGGGTGGAGCGCAACCGCGAGCTGCTGCGCCAGCGAGCCGTGCTCTACAGCGCAGGTCTTAGCCTGCCGGAAAGCGATGTCGAAACAGCGGAGCTTTTCGACCGCAACGTCCGGGAGGTGCGCGGCGATCAGGGCGGGCTGCTCTTCTACGAGGTCAGGCCGCCCGGGCAGGCGGATCCCGCAGGCTACGTGGTAGTCCGCGGAGATCCCGGCTTATGGGGCGAGATCGAAACCAGCATCGGCTACGATCCCGGCCTGGAGAGGCTGCTGGGCCTGGATTTCATAAAGCAGAATGAAACCCCCGGGCTGGGCGCCCGCATCAGCGAGAGCTGGTTCAGGGAGCAGTTCCGGGGCAAGCGCGGCCCCTTCCGCCTGGTCCCGGAGGGGGTTGAAAGCGCCGAAGACGAATTCCAGGCCATTACCGGCGCCACATCCACTTCGAACGCCGTCCTCGATATCCTCAACCGCAGCATCGAGGAAGACCTGCCGCGCATCGCGGCGGAGCGGGGGAAGCCATGAAAGCCTACAAGGTCAAAGAGATCGTCACCACCAACCTGGGCAAGGGCAACCCTGTTTTCGTCCAGGTCCTTGGCATCTGCTCCACCCTGGCGGTGACCAATGTGCTCAAGAACACCCTGGTGATGTGCGCCGGGCTGATCTTCGTCACCGGGCTGTCCAACCTTACCGTCTCCGCCCTGCGCCGGTATATCCCTGCGCGCATCCGCATGATGGTGGAGACCCTGATCATCGCCAGCTACGTGATCGTGGTGGATTTGGTGCTCCAGGCCTATCTGCCGGACATCGCCCGCCAGCTGGGGCCCTACGTGGGGTTGATCATCACCAACTGCATCATCATGGGGCGGGCGGAAGCCTTTGCCATGAGCAATTCGGCGGGCTATTCCCTGCTGGACGGCCTCACAGCCGGGCTGGGCTACGCCTACGTGCTCATCATCATCGCCTTTTTTCGCGAGCTCTTGGGCTCGGGCAGTATCTGGGGCATCCGGGTGCTGGGCCCCTGGTGGACCAACTGGTCCATCATGGTCATGGCTCCGGGGGCCTTCTTCATGCTGGGGCTGTTCATCTGGATCGTCAAGGGGCTGTGGATGAAGGAGGTGAAAAAATCATGAGTGAAGCCTGGCTTGCCTTTTCGATATTTTTCGCGGCGATTTTCACCAACAACATCCTGCTCACCAACTACCTGGGGATGTGCTCCTTCCTGGCCGTCTCCCGGGAGGTAAAGACCTCTATCGGTTTGGGTTTCGCCGTGATCATGGTCATGGCCGCCACGTCCGCCCTCAACTGGCTGGTCTATACCTATGTCCTGGTGCCTTTGAACCTGGTCTACCTGCGCTACATCGCCTTCATCCTGGTGATCGCCGCCTTCGTGCAGCTCGCCGAGATGGTCATCGAGCGCCTCTCGGATGTGCTCTACGCAGCCCTGGGCATCTTTTTGCCCCTGATCACCGTCAACTGCGCCATTCTGGGGGCCAGCCTCTTCATGGTGATCCGGGAGTACAGCTTCTTTTCAGCCTTTGCCTACGGCCTGGGCAGCGGCATCGGCTGGACCCTGGCCATCATCGCCATGGCGGGGATCCGCCAGAAAATGGCCCGGGCCCGCATTCCCCGCGGCCTGGAGGGCGCGGGCATCGCTTTGATCATTACCGGCTTCATGGCCATCGCCTTCATGGGGCTGGCCGGCATGATACGCATCTGAAGGAGGGAGAGCCCATGCCGCTGCAAACATTTTTCATCGGAATCGCGGCCTTCTGCGGCCTGGCCACCTTCCTGGCCGTGCTGATGGTGATCGCCGACAACACCATCGCCAACTACGGTGAGGTCAAGGTCACCATCAACGAGAGCACGGACTATAGGGTTCCCGGGGGCCGGCCGCTCCTGGCCACTCTGGCCGAGCAGAAGCTCTTTATTCCCTCGGCCTGCGGCGGGCGCGGTTCCTGCGGGCTTTGCAAGGTCAAGGTGGAGAGCGACATCGGGGAGTACCTGGCCACCGAGCTTCCCTGGATTACCGCGGAGGAAAAACCGGAAAATATTCGCCTCTCCTGCCAGGTCAAGGTCAAGAAGGACCTGGCCATCCGCATCCCCGAGGAGCTTTTCAATGTCAAGGAGTACCGCGCCACCGTGGCCTCCCTGCGGGACCTGACCCATGATATCAAGGAAGTAACCCTCAAGCTGGTGGATCCCCCCGAGATCAACGCCCGGGCCGGGCAGTTTATCCAGTTCCAGGTCCCAGAGTACGAGCTTTCCTCGGAATCGGTCTACCGGGCCTATTCCCTGAGCTCACCTCCGCAGCGCCGGGACATTGTGGAGCTGGAGATCCGCCTGGTGCCCAACGGCATCTGCACCACCTATGTGCACCAGCACCTCAAAGAGGGCGAGGAAGTGACCATCAACGGGCCCTACGGGGAGTTCTATTTGCGGGACAGCGAGCGGGAGATCGTGTTCATCGCCGGAGGCTCGGGAATGGCGCCCATCAAGGCGATCCTTTTGGATATGGCGGAGAAGCAGATATCCCGCCGGGCCCGCTATTTCTTCGGCGCCCGCTCCAAACGGGACCTCTTCCTGGTCGAGGAGATGCAGGAGCTGGAGGGAAAGCTCCCGAACTTCCGCTATATTCCCGCCCTCTCCGCGCCGGCGGCCGAGGACAATTGGAAGGGCGAGAGCGGGCTGATCACCGATGTCCTGGACCGAAATCTCGAGAGCGGCGACAACGTGGAGGCCTACCTCTGCGGCAGCCCGGGTATGATCGACGCCTGCGTGCGGGTGTTGACCGCTAATGGCGTGCCGGAGGAGCTGATTTTCTATGATAAGTTCGGTTGATAAGGGCAGGAGTAAGTCATGAAGCAGACCGTTCAGATGGACCGCATTCAGCGCAACATGGCCCCGGGGGTGATGACCCGCGATGGCTTTCTGGGCACGGACAGCCGCAAGCTGATCGATATCCTGATCAGCGACGACGCCGAGGTCAAGCGCCTGGACCTGGACCACCGCCGCATTTCCTCAGCCATGCGGAGCTTCCGCAACGCGGGAATGAAAGGACTGGGCGAGTTCATTACCGTCCCTCCCCGTTTCGAGGTGCGGGTGGAGAGTGTGCGGGGCAAGCTTGCCTGTCCCTTTGGGCACCCGGGTCTGATTTCTAAGACCAACATCACGGTGCGCAACCTGGAGCGCAAGCAAGAGATTACCTTCACCGACCTGCATATTCACCTCATCGAGGCCCACGGCTTCTACGAGGGCAAGGGCTCGCTTTTTCGCCTGGAGCCCCGGGAGCTGATCGAAATCCTGGAGATAATTGCTTAACGCCTTCCCGTCCGGGAGGTTATAATTCCTGAGTATCAGCTTTTACCGCCAAGGAGCCGGCCATGAAAGTGCTGCAGCGCGTCCCCAAATATGTCCAGATCGTGATCGTCTACCTGCTCTTCGGCGGGCTCTGGATGTTCCTGGTGGACTTTCTGATCATCCGCTTCACCGAGAACCCGGACCTGCGCCTCAACCTGGAGAATTACGGGGGCCTGCTGTTCGTGGCCGTGACGGCGGTGCTGCTCTACTATGAGCGCAAGCAGGCCGTGGAGCGGCAGCAGCGCATGGAGCGGCGCTTCCGGACCATGGCGGACTTTATCTACGACTGGGGCTACTGGCTGGGCTTGGACGGCCGCTTCAACTATATCTCCCCTTCCTGCGAGCGCATCACCGGGTACACGGCCGGGGAGTTCAACGGCAATCCCGGTCTGCTTGAAGATATCGTTCATCCGGATGACAAAGAAACAGTGCGGCGCCACCTGGGAAGTGAGCCCGCCGGCTCGGAGCCGACCCAGATGGAGTTCCGTATAATTACCAAGAGCGGGGAGGTGCGCTGGATCAGCCACGCCTGCCGCTATGTTGAGGACCGGGAGGGCAACCGGCTGGGCACCCGGGCCAGCAACAGGGATATCACCGACCACAAGCTCTACGAGGAGCGGGAGAGGCTGCACATGGAGGAGCTGGCCCAGGCGGACAAGATGATCACCCTGGGCACCCTGGTTTCCGGGGTGGCCCACGAGATCAACAATCCGACCAATTTCATCTCCCTCAATACCCCCCTGATTCGGGAGATGTGGAGCGGCTCGCAGCCCATACTGGACGCCTATCACCGGGACAAGGGGGAGTTCTTCGTGGGACGCTTCCGCTACTCTTTACTCAGGGACCGCATGGACGATCTCCTCGACGGAGTGTCCGACGGCGCCGAGCGCATCAAACACATCGTCACCAACCTCAAGGACTTCGCCCGCCCCGACCCCTCCGCCATGGAGCAGCAAGTGGATGTCAACCGGGTGCTGGCCGACACGGTGGCGCTGCTGTCCAACCCGATAAAGAAGGCCACCGCCCATTTCCATGTCCGCTATGGAAAGGATCTGCCGGAGATCACCGGCAGCCCCCAGAAGCTGGAGCAGGTGCTGGTCAACCTGATCCAAAACGCTCTGGAATCCCTGTCCGCCAAAGACGGGGGAGTGCATGTGTCCACCCGCCATGACCGCCGGCGGGGAGAAATTATCGTGCAGATCAGGGACCAGGGCCGGGGAATCCCAGCGGACCAGCTTGCCCGCATCACCGACCCCTTCTACACCAACCGGCGCCGGGAAGGGGGGACCGGTTTGGGGCTTTCAATCACCGAGAGGATTGTGAAGGACCATCAGGGCACGCTTGCCTTCAGCTCCCGGGTGGGCAAGGGTACCACGGTGAAGGTGATCCTGAAGGTGCCGGCCTCGGGCTGAGCTCCCCATTAACAATCACGGCGAATCTGTTATAATAGCGTCATGCGTTTGAGCACCTCCGGTGACGGGTATCCGTTTCTGCTAATAGACGATGAACCCGCGGCTCTCAAAAGCTACGAGACCCAGCTATTGGGCGAGGGAATCACCGATGTCCTGACCTGCGGGAGCGCGGATGCGGCGCTGCGCCTTCTGGAAGAGCGCAGCGTATCCACCGTGCTCCTGGATTTGCGCCTGCCAGGCCTGTCGGGGCGGGAGCTGTTGCGCCAGGTGGCGGGGCGGTGGCCCCATATCCCCGTGGTGGTGATCACCGGGGTCGACGAGGTGGAGACCGCCGTGGGCTGCATGAAAGACGGCGCCCTGGAGTACCTGGTCAAGCCGGTGGACCCGAATCGCCTGCTGACCTCCCTGAAAAAGGCGCGGGAGCTTTTCGAGCTGCGCCGGGAGAACCGGCTGCTGCGCGAAGGCCTCATGAGCCGGGAGCTGCGCTGTCCGGAGGCCTTTGCCGACATGGTGACCGCCGACGCAGGCATGCACTCCCTGTTCCGCTATGCCGAGGCCATTGCCGAGACCAGCCGGCCGGTGCTGATCAGCGGGGAGACCGGGGTGGGCAAGGAGCTCATGGCCCGGGCAATCCATCGCCTGAGCGGCCGCTCAGGCGAGCTGGTGGCGGTGAACCCCGCCGGACTGGACGACAGCCTGTTCGCGGACACCCTCTTCGGCCACGCCAGGGGCGCCTTCACCGGCGCCGAGCGCAACCGCAAGGGGCTGGTGGAGCAGGCCCGGGGCGGGACCCTGTTCCTGGACGAGATCGGGGACTTGAGCCCCGCCTCTCAAGTCAAGCTGCTGCGGCTGGTGCAGGAGGAAGAGTATTTTCCCCTGGGCGCTGATGTGCCGGTCAAGAGCTCGGCGCGCCTGATCGTGGCCACCAACCGCGATCTGCGGAAATTGATGGCTGAGGAAGCGTTCAGGAGCGACCTCTACTACCGCCTGCTGCTGCATCAGATAGAAATTCCCCCCCTGCGAAAGCGGCGGCGGGATATCCCCCTGCTTATTAATCATTTCCTCAGCCAAAGCGCCCGGGAGCTGAACAGGCCCGTCCCCCCGCTCCCGCCCGGACTTCTCAACCTGCTCGAGGGTTACGATTTCCCCGGCAACGTCCGGGAGCTGTGCTCCCTGGTATTCGATGCCCTGAGCCGGGAACAGGGCGGCCGGCTGTCCGCGGACAGCTTCCGGAAGATCCTCGGGCTTTCCGCCCTCCCTGTAGTCTCAGGCCGGGACAACAACAGCCTGTCCGAGCTCTACGCCCCCCTGAAGGAGCTTCCCACCCTGCGGGAGGCCGAAGACCTGCTGATCACCGCCGCCCTGGAGCGTGCGGGGGGGAACCAGACTCTGGCGGCCGCCATGCTGGGCATCAGCCGCCAAACCCTCCACCGGCGTACCCGCAGCCTCCGGAACGGCAAGGACGGTTAGGCGCCCGCCTTATCCTCGGCCCGCCGGCCTGGGATGTCGCGAACTGTGACAGCCAAACCATGGCAGTGTAACAATCTGGTACGGCGCAGCCGCGGTTCAACCCCGGCACGCAGGCGGCGGTGCTTATGCAGTATAAGGCCGGAGAAGCTGTCATTTTAACTCTTTTCAATAGATGTATTTATCAACCCATCAATCGACTGTCGATGCTCAAGTACGCGTGTCTTTTTGCCTTGTTTTAACGGAGATGGCATGATTTTTGGATCATTATAATTACTTTGACTGCTTATGAAAATTCCTCCCCGCCCGCAGAGAACGGGCGGCGCGGCAGCGTGCTGATTGTGGAGGATGAAAAACACACCCGCAACACCCTCTGTCTGGTGATCGAGAACGCCGGCTGCACGGTCGCGGCAGCTTCAGACGGCAGGGAAGCCCTCGGTCTGTTGATCAAGCAGCGCAAAGCCGGCCGCCTCCCGGATCTTCTGATCCTGGACCTGGAAATGGCCGGCCTGACCGGTTTGGAGCTGCTGGACGCTCTGGCCGAGGAGAAGATCGCGCTTCCCACCATCGTGATTACCGGCTTCGCCGACCGCCGTACGCTGGACAATGCCCTGGCCAGGGGCTGCGAGGAGCTCCTGACCAAGCCCTTCGACCCGGACACCTTCACTGCGGCGCTGGAACGGGTTCTGGGGAAAAAATAAGCGGTTTATAAAGGGAAGATGGAGTTCGTGAGTAACTCCATAAAAATTTATAGGAGGTTCTATTTATGGATGCCGTGTTAATCATGGTCATCGCCTTTGTGGCCTACCTCCTTGCCTACCGGCTCTACGGACGTTTCGTTGGCAAAAAGGTGTTCGCTTTGAGCAATGCCAACAAGACGCCCTCCCAGGAGTTCGAGGACGGCAAGGATTACGTGCCGACACGCAAGGGCATCATTTTCGGGCACCACTACACATCCATCGCCGGTACCGGGCCCATCGTCGGCCCGGCCATCGGGATCATCTGGGGCTGGGTCCCGGCCCTGCTCTGGGTGCTGGTGGGGACCATCGTCATGGGGGCGGTGCACGACTTCGGCGCCTTGGTGCTCTCCATGCGCAACCAGGGGAAATCGATCTCCGAGGTGACCGCGAAGTACGTCAACCCCCGGGCGCGCACCCTGTTCTTTATAATCGTGCTGCTGGAGCTCTGGATCGTGATCGCCATTTTCGGCCTGATCATCGCCATCGTCTTCGCCATGTACCCCCAATCGGTCTTCCCGGTGTGGTGCGAAATTCCCATCGCCATCTTCCTGGGGTACATGATCTACAAGAAGGGCGGGAACGTCAGTCTGTTTACCTTCTTCGCCGTGCTCACCATGTACGTCACGGTGATTTTGGGCCACTTCCTTCCCATTTCCTTACCCGTGATCGGCGGCCTGCCCGCCACCGGGACCTGGAGCATCCTGCTCCTGATATACGCTTTCATCGCCTCCACGTTGCCGGTGACCACCCTGCTGCAGCCCCGTGACTATATCAACGCCTGGCAGCTCTTCGTGGCCATGATCCTCATAATCGGCGGCGTGCTGGTCTCCGCCTTCTCCGGCAAGCTGCATGTGGTGGCCCCGGCCGTGCAGGCCCGGCCCGAGGGCGCGCCCTCGCTGTGGCCCTTCCTGTTCATCACCATCGCCTGCGGCGCCATCTCCGGCTTCCACTCCCTGGTCAGCTCCGGGACATCCGCCAAGCAGGTGGCCAAGGAGGAGGACGCGGTCTTCGTGGGCTACGGCTCCATGATCCTGGAAGGCGTGCTGGCCACCCTGGTGATCATCGCCGTGGCCGCCGGTATCGGCATAGCCTACCAGACCAAGGACGCCGGCGTGATCACCGGAACCGCCGCCTGGACGGCCCACTACCAGTCCTGGGCGGCCGCCGCGGGCCTGGGCGCCAAGGTGAACGCCTTCGTGGAGGGTGCGGCCAACATGGTCGCCACCATGGGGATACCCAAGTCGATCGCCATCATCATAATGGGCGTGTTCGTAGCCTCCTTCGCCGGCACCACCCTGGACACGGCCACCCGTATCCAGCGCTACGTGGTGCAGGAGCTGGCCGCGGACGTCAAGGTGGGCTTCTTCACCAAGAAGATCCCCGCCACCGCCTTCGCGGTTATCACCGCCGGTATCCTGGCCTTTGCCACCGGCGCCGACGGTACCGGAGCGTTGAAGCTGTGGCCGCTCTTCGGCGCGGTGAACCAGACCCTGGCGGGCCTGGCGCTGATCACCATCACCGCCTACCTGAAGAAGACCTACGGCGGTTCCCGCCACCTGGTGGCCGGCCTGCCCGGCCTGTTCATGGTGGTCATGACCGCCTGGGCGTTGATCATGAACGAGGGCAACTTCGTCACCTCCGGCAACGGTCTTTTGATCACCATCAATGCCGTTGTCATCGTGATCGTGCTCTGGCTGGTCATCGAGGGCCTGGTGGCTCTGTTCGGCAAGCAGGCCGCCCCGGCTAAGGCCTAAACCTCAAAAGTCTCGTATCGGGAAAGGGAAGGTCCGCCTTCCCTTTCCTTTTTCCGAATTTGCCGTTAAATTAGGAGTCCTATGGAGACGCAAGCTGTGGATAAGCTGATGAAAAAACTGATCAGGGTCTTCGTACTGCTGCTCCTGCCCGCCCTCATATTGTTTGTGCTGGCCTTCGTAAGCCACCAGAGCGGTATGCGGGTAACCGTGCCGGGGGATTTAAGGATTTGGGGCATCGTGCTCCTGGTCCTGACGGTTTTTTTAAGCGTGGCCCTGCCGATTCTCATGCGCACTTCCTTTCATGACCGGGCGGCGAAGAACCAACATGTGGAGTACCGGCAGTACGAGCGCTTCCAGGTCCGGCAGATGGCGGTGACTTTGGCCGGGGCCGTGTTCGCCGGCCTGGCCTACCTGCTGGTGGTGCCCAACTTCCATCTCTACGCCTCCGTGCTCATGGCCCTCTACGGCATCTACAGCGTGCTTCCCTCCAGGCGCAAGCTGGCCGGGGAGATGAAGTACTACAAGATCGCGGGCTGACCCCATGCTTAAACGGTTATTCGAGCGGATCGGCGCTTTTTTCCGGGATATCCAGATCATCAACCGCAACAAGGCCACCGAGTTTCTGGATTTCGAGCTCATGGAGATGGAAAATATCTTCGCCCTGATCCTGTTCGGCAGCTTCACGGGCATGCCTTCACCACCGGCCCACGTAACTCTGCAGCTTTTGCCCCTCATGCAGGATGAGCTGAAGCTGATGTACAACCGCATCGGCGTGGCCCGGGACGCCCTGGCGGAGGTGGTTTCCGTTCTGGGCGAGCCTTAAGGACGCACCATGAAAGTACTCTTCTTCGCGGGCAAGGGCGGGGTGGGCAAGTCCACCAGCTCGGCCCTTTTCGCACTCAAGCTGGCAAAGAGCGGCCACAAGGTCCTGCTCGACTCCATCGATCCGGCCCACAACCTGGGGGACATCTTTCAAACCTCCTTCGGCCCCCAGCCGAAGGCCCTGCTCCCCAACCTGCAGGTCATGGAAACCGACTTGGAGATCTGGGTCAAAAAATACCTCAAGCAGACGGAGGCGGAGTTCAAGTCGGTCTACAAGTACCAGGAGGCCTTCAACCTGCAGAAGTATTTCCGCACCCTGAAGTATTCCCCCGGTCTGGAGGAATACGCCGTGCTTTTGGCCCTGACCGACGCGGTGGAGACCTACCGTGACCAGGACGTCCTCATCTTCGACACGCCGCCCACGGCCCTGACGCTGAAGTTCCTGGCCCTGCCCCAGGTGTCCCTGCTCTGGCTGAAAGAGCTGATTCGCTTCCGCCGCACCATTCTGGACAAGAAGCAGATCATCACCCGCATCAAGGCGGGAAGAGCCGGCGCCGAGGTGGAAAAAGACTCCATCATGGCCAAAATCGAAGACATGGTCGTCCATTACGACAAGTTCAATACCCTGCTGCAGCACCCCGGGCTGACCCGGGTGTTCGTGGTTCTGAATCCGGATCCCCTGGCGTTGGCGGAAACGGACCTGATCTGCCGGGAGCTCGCCAACCTGGGTATTCCGGTCCCTTTTTTAGTGGTGAACAAATACCAGGGCCAGGAGAAGGTGATCCGCCGCCTGGAGAGCCGCTACCCCGATTCCCGCCTGCTGACAATACCCTGCCGCGAAGATGCGGTGACGGGTATCGAAACCCTGGAGGAGCTGGCCCTGCCCTGTGGGGTGGAGGACATCTAGTCTTTCTTGACCGCACCATGTCTGTTCCATTACCCTTGAAGCATGGATATCCCAGCCTGGCCCGATGCTTCTTCCCTTACGCTGGAGCTGCGCCCCCGGCTTCATCCCCTTTTCCAGCGCCTCGAGGAAGGAATCTCGGAGCTCACCTTCGCCTCCCTGTTCCTCTTCCGGCACCAATACGGCTACCAGGTCTCCCATCTGGAAAGAGAGCTCTACAGCTTCAGCGGCCGGGACGATAAGGGGGATTTTTTCCTGTTGCCCTTCGGCCTGCCGGACCCGGACCGGCTTTTGGCGCTCTTCAGTGCCCACGGGCGCCTCAAGGCCGCTTCCGAGGCCCAGGCGGCCGCCCTGACCGGGCTGGGCTACAGCCCCGAGGAAGACCGGGACAGTTTCGACTATCTGTATTCCCGGCGGGATCTCGCCGAA
>Ga0272442_10002468_pt1 | contig 26749 bp, 22 predicted proteins | sample SSMForm2O_FD_200262 | JGI IMG/M metagenome (GOLD analysis project Ga0272442, IMG submission 200262) | Marine sediment archaeal communities from Little Sippewissett salt marsh, Falmouth, MA, United States - SSM-Form-2O | ecosystem: Environmental > Aquatic > Marine > Wetlands > Sediment ... | reverse complement strand
CCCTGATCAATCGATACTGCGACAAGAAGGATATCTCTTTCAACCGGACATTTCAGCATTCCGGATATGAAAGGCTGCCCTCACGTAAAAAACGCCGATTTTTTATCGTGGGTGAAGCGTTTAATCAGGGTGAATCGATTGCGGCCCTCATGGAGCGGTACCAGGTTAAACAAGCGACGATTATCCAGCACCTTTATCGTTATCTGCAAAGCGGCGGGATGGTTTCGATCAACAAACTGATCGAACACTCCAGCCTGAATCCGTCCGATCAGCAGCGAGTCTTGGAAACCTTTCATTCCCTGGGGACCGAACGTATCAGGCCGGTTTATGACGCCCTGGATGGAGAAATATCATTTGATGAATTGCATTTGTCGAGAATTGTCTATTTAGCTGATGCCATGAATATCGTCGAAAGCGAGTAAGTAACTATTCCGTGAAAGCATCAATTGTTTTTCTTGTCATTTCGATCCGCCGTTTTTTGGTGGAGAGAAATCTTTAATGATTCAGAAAAAAATGTTTGAAAGTTTGAAATTTTAATAAAAGTGTGAATATAAATATTTTTGGGGACTGAAATGATATGAAATCGTTGCTTCAGGGTGTCATTGTTCTACTCATTTTTTTTATTAATCTAGATATCTCCACTCTATTTTCCCAGGTGATTTACTGCCACAACGGCGGCACTGAAATCGGCATTCTGCCGGATTTGGGCGGACGTACTGTAATTTTGCGCAAAGCCGAAGGTGAGAATCTGCTTAAATCTGTTCCGGAAACCTGGAATGAACCGGAGTCGGAGCGTCCTGTTCCGAATGTGCTTCATCCGGCTATGAAATCCTATATGGGACAGATTGTCTGGCTGGGTCCCCAATCGGATTGGTGGATTCAGCAGAACGTGAATAAAAAGCTTAAAGATCAAGCTGCACAGTGGCCCCCGGATCCCTACCTGATTTATGGAAATTATCGGATTATGTCTCAAAGTGATTCCTCTATTCACATGCAGGGTCCGGACAGTCCGGTATCCGGCTTGCGGCTGACGAAACACATCCGGCTTGATCATGAAGGGAAGGTGCATTTTCGGGTCACCGGTCAGAATATTCGAGATAAAGATGTGTGCTGGGATCTATGGTGGAATCTGCGGACATCCGGTTTCAACCGCTGTTATGTGGCTGTTCGGAATACATCAGATATTCGCATCAGCCATTCGTACAGTGCAAAAAGACCAGTGCCTCATGCCATATTAAACGGATATTTTATGTTCCTACCCGATCGTTCATCGAAAGAGCGACAAACCGCCAAAGCGTTTATCTATCCAAAAACCGGAATAATCGCAGCCTTTCAAGACAATCAAGTTCTGCTGATCCATTTCAATAAACTGGATCGTTCGAAGATTCATCCCGATCAGGGGCATGTGGAAATATATCAGGATACGGGGTCCGGCTCGGATGAACTTTTGGAGCTGGAGCATCATGCGGCGTATCAGTGTCTGTTGCCCGGAGAGATCATGTCTGCCGAAGAAGTCTGGAAAATTGTTCCATATTCGGGTGATAGTACACCCGATGCACATACGGCGTTTTTACAATCGATTGAATAAAATTGAGAACGTAAACAATATCCGCTCTGAATTCTTAAAATCGTTACACTGACTTAGTGATTCTGCTAACCGATTTCTTAAACGATCCTCATTTTGTTTTCATATCTCTCGTTAGTACCTGAACGACTATGATTTTTTTACAGCATCTGAATCTTGGATATAGGGATTGTATGTTTTCAGCTCGGGTTCTTTAAATGATAAGCGAAAACATGATTTTGACAGATACTGATTGAGTTTTCCATTGAGTTGGCGGGCAAGTAGATGAGCCAATTTTAATTTTATCGTTAAAGCATCCGTTTCATTTTTAAAAATTTTATAATTTGGCATTGTTATTTCAAGCAGGTAAGCCGATTTTTTGCCTGCCTGGAAACGGATATGAATTTCAAGAGGGCTGGGAATAATCGGCCGGATACTGAGAACAGAGGAGATGACTTCTATGATGTAAATACCAAGTGGAATAACGGAATTAATATGCAGATAAGCTGTATCCAATTCTGATTCGAAAAGCAATGTTTGATTAAAATCAGAATAGCGCTGTTTAATCAAAGGGATGATCTGTTTAAAAAATGCTTCCATGGGAATCTTCAGCAGATCTTTTTCATTTTGTGTGAGATTATGGGTGAGAGCGATAATCTGAATGGCACATAAGAAATCCCGCATTGCAAGTTTTGTTTCTGCATGTTCAATTTTCTGCATTCTCAATTGAAGCAGACTGATGGTCATTTGCAGTATATTTTTAACACGATGGCTCAGTTCATGAATCAGCGCTTCTTTTTGATCCAATGTATGCCGAAGTTCCTTTGTTCTTTCGTTCACCCTTTGCTCAAGCTGCTGATTGATCAGAGCGAGTTCCCGCTGCTGCTTTTTTAATTTAATATGCGTCGCTACACGTGCTTTTAATTCAAGCAGGTGATAAGGTTTGGTGATGTAATCCTGCCCCCCCAGCTCAAAACCCTGATGGATATTTTCGGGATCCATTTGTCCAGTGAGAAAGATGACTGGAATATCCCGTGTTAATTTATTTGTTTTCAATTCTTTTGCGATTTCGAATCCGTCGATTCGTGGCATCATAATATCCAATAAGATCAGATCAATATGTTCTCCGGAGAAGGCTGTTTTCAGTGCATCTTCCCCCGAAGTGAATGTTAATAAATAATACTCTTTTTGAAGAAATCTTTTCAGTATTTCGAGATTATGATTTTCATCATCAACGGCGAGAATCGTTGGTTTGGCCATTTTATCACTCATTATTTTATCCTGCCTTTTCAGCCAAAGGCAATGAAAAACTAAAGCGACTGCCTTTACCCGGCTTGCTTTGAACCCAGATATCCCCATGGTTTTTTTTAATAAACTCATGACACAGAATTAATCCCAGACCGGATCCTTCTTCTTTTTCTGTGCCCGGAGTCGAAATGGATTCTCCAACGCTGAATAATTTTTCTTGAATTCCTTTCGGTATGCCCACGCCATTGTCTGCAATTGTCAATTGGCATTTTTGGTTAGCCAATTCAGCGGAAATATCAATATGGCCGTGTCTTGGTGTAAATTTTAAAGCGTTGCTGATCAGGTTTCGAACGACGGTTGAAATCATATTTCGATCGATCAGCACCCAAAAATTTTCCGGAATGCGGAAAGACAATTTGATTTCTTTTTCTTTGGCGTTATTTTGCATGAAAGAAACATTCTCTTCGATGAGCTTATAAAGCGCAACTTTTTCCGGATGAAACTTCAGGCTTCCGGTTTGTGAACGTGCCCAGGCCAACAGATTCTCGAAGAGCTGGTATGATTGACGGGATATCAATAAGATGTCATTCATAATATCCTGTTTTTTGGAATCATCCATGTTTGCATAATCTTCAACTAAAAATTCAGAAAATCCGATAAGGGTTGAAAATGGGGCGCGCAGATCATGGGCAATGATCGAAAAAAACTGATCTTTTGTTGCATTGGCTTTTTTGAGTTCTTCTCGTGCGAACTTCAAGTCAAGATGCGTTTTTACACGGGTTATCAGTTCGGCGCCGTGAAAGGGTTTGGTGACGTAATCCACCGCGCCCAGTTTTAAACCATTGATTACGTCTTCAGTTTCCGATCGCGCGGTTAAAAATATGACAGGAATATCCGATGTTTCTGGATTTGCCTTCAACTGTTTGCAGGTTTCGAAACCATCCAGCTCCGGCATCATCACATCCAATAAAATAAGATCAGGGATTATTTTTTCAGTAATATTCAGGGCTTGTTTTCCATTAGTGGCCACTGCAATTTCCATATTTTCCTGTTTTAAATGGCTGCCCAGAACCTGCAAATTTTTGGGCACATCATCCACAATAAGAACCATGGGTTTGGATGTCGTTGTCATTAAGCTTCCTCTGCATATGTCTTTATTGCACCGAATAAAATATAAAGACCTTATTGTAATTTATCAATGGTTTTTATGTTCCAACAATGCTTCCATTTTTTTTACCAGATAAGGGAAAGTATTTAATGTGGCCGGTATTTTTTCCATATCAAAACTGGCGGTTTGTTGAAGCAGTGATTTTGACCATTTTGATAATGGCTCTGTCTTGGCTTCATCACTTATTTCTGATATATCATTGGCAAATGATTCGATTTCTCCGATGATAAAAGTTTCTTTCAATCCCTTCCATCTGGGAAGATATTCCTGCTGCAATTGTTTTAATAGTCTTTCGAACTGCTTTGGGTTTTTGTTTTTCCATATATTTTCAGGTTCGGATTTGTCAATCGGAAAAACACGTTTGGTATGTTTGATATGTTTGCAAAGCTCAAGCAAGAGTTGTTTTTTTGTAATTGGTTTTCTCAGATAGCCAGAAATAGGCAGCCTGTTGACTGCCGACTGGTCTTTGCGCATACCTGAAGCACTGAGCACCACAACAGGGATTTCATTTAATTTCGGATCGTTTTTCAGTATTTCAATAGCCGTATAACCATCCATGACCGGCATTTTTAAATCCATCAAAATGAGATCGGGGTGGTATTTTCGCGCCATATCCACAGCATGTTGTCCATTGTCCGATTCAATCAGTGTGAGAGAGGATGCGTCCAGAAATCCTTTGACCAGATCACGGTTGGTAGCGATATCATCAACAACGAGAATCGTGGCTTTATCAAAATGGATCGATGAACTTACTGCTTCTGCTGTATCCTGCTTAGTATCCTGTACTGAAGCCACGGCCACATTTTTTAATACAATCTGAAAAACTGTGCCGGAACCCGGTTCGCTTTCCAGATGAATTTGACCATGCATCATATCCACAAGGCGCTTGGTAATGGTAAGACCCAGTCCGGTCCCGCCATATTTTGCCTGATCCTGCCCTGTTTGCTGCTCAAAAGCATTAAAAATATTTTTCTGCTGTTTTTTATGGATTCCTATGCCGGAGTCGGCCACAGAAAAATAAAGATCCAGTTTTGAGGAATTACTATCCGCGTAGACTTTATGTGCGGATAATTTAATATATCCTTCAGAAGTAAATTTCACCGCATTGCCCACCAGATTTAATAAAATTTGCCTTGTTCGCACTTCGTCCAGGATCAGTGATGCCGGAAGATCTGGTTCAATTTCACGTTGAAACTCCAATCCCTTTTCTCTGATTTTAAACGAAAATACCTGCTCCACTTCTTTGAATATATTTTTTAAATTGAGAGCGGAGTATTGCAGTTCGAGTTTGCCAGCTTCAATTTTTGAAAGATCCAGTATGTCATTGATCAACTGCATCAGTGTTTTTCCGCTGGTTTGAATGGACTTGATATAATGAAGGATTTGATCATCTTTGACCTTGCCGGCCATAATTTCCGTGAAACCGAGAATCGCATTCATGGGCGTCCGGATTTCATGGCTCATATTGGCTAAAAAATCAGATTTGGCTTTTGTTGCAGCTTCCGCTCTTTGTTTGGCTTCTTCAAGCGCAATATTTTTTTCCTGCAGTTCCAGCTGGGCCTTTTTAATTTCCGTGATGTCTCGTGATATGCCGGCAATCCCGGCTGGCTTGCCCCGGGTGTCATAAATGGGTGCTTTTGTCACAGAGACCCATTTTTCCCATCCATCTTCTTTTGTGATTTTTTCCTGCTTGTTGATCAGCAGAATCCCGGTTTTCATAATTTGCTTCTCGTCCCGGAAAGTGGATTGTGCAATTTCTTTTGGAAAAAAATCGAAATCGCTTTTACCAATCACATCTTCCGGATTGTTCACGCCCAGCAAGCTGGCCTGAGCTGCATTGACGCGAGTAAAGCGGCTTTTTTCGTCTTTAAAGTATATTGTATCCGGAATATTATCCATCAAAGTCTGCAACAAGTGCTTTTCACTTGCCAGAGCCGCTTCCATATGTTTGCGTTCTGTGATATCAATTTTTACAGCAATAAAATGAGAAATCTGCCCGTTTTCATCGATCATAGGGGCGATGCTGCAATTCTCCCAGTAGAGTTCCCCATTTTTCTTTTTATTGTACAAATCTCCGATCCACATATCCAGAGAAAGGATGGTATCCCAGAGATTTTTATAATGGGATTTTGGCAAGCCTTCGGCTTTGAAAATTCGGGGATTTTTCCCGTGTACTTCTTTCTGTGTGTATCCGGTAAGCTGGCAAAAATATTCATTCACATATTCGATACATCCCTGTTTATCTGTGATAACAACCGACGCCGGGCTTTGTGAAATGGCCTGAGAGAGTTTTTTTAATTCCAATTCGGATTTTTTTCTTTCCGTAATGTTCCAGAATGAACCTTCAAGACCCACCTGATTCCCATTTGCATCCTGGATCCAGTGGGCATTTACCGATACCCAAATGGTTTTACCTGTTTTGGTCTTTAATCGAATTTCATAATCATCAATCTGGTTTTCCTGTTTCAGTTTTTCAAATAAAGAGCGCCGGTCTAATGGATCGGCATAGATCACACTGATATCTTTGCCTAATAATTCATAAGGCTGATACCCTGTAAATTTTTCGATGGAGGGACTCAATTCGATAAATTTTCCATCCATTGCGGTTTGATAAAAAACATCCTGCACATTTTCAAAGATGGTTCTGTATTTTCTTTCGCTTTGCCGGACCTCCGCTTCCTTGGCTTTCATTTCACGGATATCAACAAAGCTGTTAATCAGAACACGTTCCCCAAGGAATTCCCATTCGCTCACATTTCTTAAAATGGGAATACTTACACCCCGGATATTGAATAATTCAGATTCATCGTTGTCGATTTTTTCTCCGAGATCCGTTACGGGGCATTCACCCCGCTTGAAAGGGCATATAAATTCATGACATTTTCTTCCGATAACATCGTCTTTTTTGGCTTCGATCAGTTTCAGAGCTGCATGGTTTGCATCGATAATGACATGTGTGTCCCTGTTGATCATCACAATCCCGGTTTGAACCGCTTCAAAGATAGATTTCAGCCATTGATCCCGCTCGAACAGATTGATTGAGCTGGATTGTGCGGATTTCTCTCTCAAAGTGACATAACTCAGTACAGAATAAATGGCTGTTTCAAGGGATCCCCGCCATTTATCCCAATCCTCCCAATAAGACGGGACCAGGCGGATCAGCCATATCCATCTTTCCTTTTCAAAAAGAGGGATAAGACGGCTGCCCGGTGTCAGGCTGGTCGAAGAAATGGTGACTTCCTGATGCTGCCTGCATTTTTTAATCAGTGTTTGTGTTAATCGTAAGGAGGGCAACACTTTTTTCCTCTCATTCCTGGAAAGCCCTGGAGAAAACCCTTCATAGCGATTGGAAATTTTTTCCCCATTGTTTTCTACTGAGAGTATTTGAATTGCCTGCCATTCACATGCTTCAGCCAATTTATCCAGATGTTCGTTAATCGGATCTGCCAGATCTGGATGCGTGTAATTGGTTAGTTGAGAATAAATCTCTTCTAACCAATTGTAAATAAAAGACTTAATATTTTTTCTTTCCTTCGAGGATTGAGACATTCTTTTTCTCCCTATCCATTGCATTGCCAATACACGGCTCATGGTATTCAGATCATGTCAGCCAGAGGTCACTTAAAAACCAGCTTATGATTCACAGACACGCAAATAATGTGCCTGAAAAAAATATGTAAATGTTTGAAAGTCTGAAGGTTATCGGGAATGAGAGTGTCAGAATTGCATTTTCTTGTAAAACAGGATTGTGAGGTCTTATTTGTGATTCTGTACTATTACCAGATTCAAAAATGCGGTTTGCAATCGATATAAAGACCGAACAACTGTCCGGTCTTTATATCGGCTGAAATGTCTTCTATGCTTGATTACATGCATGAGTCATATATTCAGCAGCTTTTTGAGGATCCGGGGAATAAAAATCCGCTCCGATTTTTTCACAAAATTTTTGATTGACCGGAGCGCCACCAATCAGTATTTTTGTGTCAGGACAATTCTCTCTGATTGCCACCACACTTTTTTCCATATTGGCCATGGTTGTTGTCAACAGGGCGCTTAAGCCGACAAAACAGCCTGGATGCTCCTGAATGGCATTGATAAATTTTTCTGAAGGAACATCGACTCCCAAATCAATGATTTCGAATCCACTGCCTTTCATGGTCATGGCTACCAGGTTTTTTCCAATATCATGGAGGTCTCCTGAAACCGTTCCGATGATGAATTTCCCTTTGTGCTTAACTGCTCCTGATTCGAGAAAAGGCTTTAAATGCTTCATGACTTCATTCATCGCTTTGGCAGCCATAAGCAATTCAGGCACAAATACCTTGTTTTCACTGAATTTAACTCCAATGCGATCCATGCCCAACATACATCCGTCAAGCAAAACATCCGGCTTGATATTATTTTTTAAAGCGGCTGCGGCAATTTCATCAGCGCCGTCCTGTCCTTTCATGTTCGGAGGGAAGGGGGATTGATTGTTCACTTTTCCTTTTTCGACACAAAATGCAATCTTTTCAGTAATATTTTCCATAATGCTGCTCCCAAATTTATCATTGATACAAACCAGACTCCTGAATAATTACAGGGGTGATGCTTTCCCACATGACTGGCATCAGATGAATACCCCGGATGCCTTTTATGGATCGGATGATTTGAATAATTTCCACGGCAATTTTAATGCCTTCTTCTTTAGGATCGGATGCATTTTTCAAACGTGAGATGTATTCCTGACTGATACGAACTCCGGGAACTTCTTTTTGCATGTGGAGAAGGGCGTTTACGGATTTGACGGGCATTACGCCGGCTAATATGGCTGTTTTTTCAGATAATCCCAATGCTCTGACTCTATCCATCCATCGAATGAACTGCTCCACATCAAAGACCGCCTGTGTCTGAATAAAATGTGCACCGGCCATCACCTTTTTATACAACCGGATCAGACGCATTTCAAGGGGCTCTGCAAACGGGTTTGCAGCAGCTCCAATACAAAAAGCAGGTTTGGTTTTAATGGGATCCCCGGAAAGAAATTCTCCCTTATTCATACCGGTCACTGTTGCGATCAGTTGAATCGAATCCATATCAAAAACCCCCCTCGCTTCAGGATGGTTGCCGAATTTTTGATGATCGCCCGTCAGACAGAGGACATTGCGGATGCCAAGAGCAGCCGCCCCCAAAAGATCGCTCTGAATGGCGATTCTGTTTCTATCCCGGCATGTCATCTGGATGATGGGTTCGATGTTTTGATCCATCAGAATTTTTGCTGAGGCAATACTGGACAACCGAACGATGGCGGTTTGATTGTCTGTAATATTTACAGCATCCACACGGTTTTTAAAATGCACGGATTTTTTCCGAATTACGTCTCCCTTGCAGCTCTGAGGCGGTCCCAGTTCTCCACATACAAGGAATCGGTCTGATTCGATTTTATCTTTGAATGTCACTGCCATGGATTTTCCTTTGTCTTTGCTTCCGGCTTAAAAACAGAACCGGCGGGTCGATTCGTTTCCAAAAAATATTTAACCAGGCGGAGGTTTTTTCAAGATTCCAGTTGTGAATTCTTTTAATGTCATACAGCAATGTCAGCCGTCCAAGCCATTTTGAGCGTTGATGAATCAGAAACCAGATACATTTTCTGTCGGAGTAAACTTCGCATGAACCATCTTCTCCGGTTCCTCCACATGGGCCGTTCCGAAGACGTTTGGGACATCTCTGGCAGCAGGTAAATCCTGTTGATGAGAGGATACATTCGCCGCACTTTTGGCATTGAAACACCGGCACTTTAATGAGATCCTCGAAAAACAGAATAAATCGTGAAAATTTTCTTTCCCTCGGGGACAGGTTTTTTATTTCTGGTGTTACAAGTTGGTTTGGCATATAAAGTCTATCCTTGTTTTATCTGTCATGTGTTAAGCGGAATGGTCCGTCAGGAATAAAATTCCATAACCCGGGTGATCACATCAAAGCCATCCAACTTCAATATATCACGCAAGCAGTGCAGGGCTGGATGATCTTCCGGCAGGAAGCGATACTTGCGTTTCACTGAACCAATAACCATGTTTAATCCAAAAGGCATGGCCATGGTCAGGAATGCGCTTTCGAGAGCACTTTTCACAGGCGAACCATCTGCACATTTTGGAGGCAGCATGACAGTGAAATTGCTTAAGCCTACAGACATGTTCACGCCTTTTAGATTCGGATCCTTTTTAATTTGTTCGATTGATTCCATGAGCCGTTTAAAATTGCCTTCTGAATCGCTTCCGATGGGCACAATTCCAGGATCCAGGATGCATTGGTTGTTTGAAAAATCATCCATCGATTGTTCTGCGTACGTCATCATTTTTTTAGCGGTTTTATATGTGGCATCTGCTGTGCGGTTCATGACTGGCTCACCGGCGTCATTGATGCCCTCTGTTGTAAGCAATATCGGCACGAAAGGCTGCTTTTGATACAAATCGAACATGTCAAGACGTGACTGAGAGATGGAGTTTAATATTGGTTTTTGATAGTTGGCCAGTTCCGGTTGATAGGCTTCCAGGCCTGCGGCGGCGATTGCAATATCGGGTGTATCGATGGACAATGGTTTTGAGGTCACCTGCTGGATTCTTTTAATCAGATCGGCCATGAATCCGGGCTCGCGCAGTCCGATATTGACATCAACATACATCGCGCCTTTCTCATCCTGATATTTTGCCAGTTCAAGAATGCCTTCGATATTCGATTCTTCAAACATTTGACGGGTGGAAGGTATGGAATCGTTGATTGATTCTCCGATTATGGTCAGACCTTCAATGCTCATGAGTGGCTCCTTTAATCCATTTGTCTTTTTTCTGTATCATCAGATTTTTTTGATTTATTTTATGGAGAACAGAACGATCAAATATATTAAGTTTTCCGAATCACAATTTCAGGCTGCAGCACATACTGAGAATAAGAGACATCTTCGCCATTGAGTTTCTGTCGGATAATTTGTGCTGTGGTCATGGCCATTTCATGGCTGTGAGGATTGATAGATGTGATGGCGGGCGTAAAATATTTGGCCATATCCGTATTTCCATAACTGACAATAGTAACGTCTTCAGGAATAGAAAACCCCCATTCTTTCAGCCTTCCGATAATACGAATGGCATCATGATCGTCACAGCATAAAAAGCCCCGGATATTTTGTTGCTGAACAAGGTTTTTACTGATATGATAGACGTTATTGATAATCATTGAATGATGTCCATCTTCTCTGTCTGCAATAAATTTCTGAAATGTATCCTGCATCAATTCCTGAACCATATTCCGTCGAAGCCAGATATTATTTTTTACAAAGGCCAATGTCCCTTTTGGGCTTTTTAATAAATAATTCACAGCTCGCTTTACTCCTAAATCATAGCTTTGAATTACATAAGTAAAATAGCTGCCCGCCATGGTGTGGTCTATCAATGAAACGACCGTACCTCCGGATTTTAATCGTGTATAGAATGAAGCTGTCTGGGTTTCGTCAAAAGTTGGAATGACAATTACAGCTTCGACTCTTTGATTGATCAGGTTCCCTACCAACCGAATTTCTTCTTCCCAGTTGTTATAGTCCACATAATGTTCCAGTTCTCTGCCGAAGCGAACGGCTTCTTCCCGTAAATAAAATATCAGTTCCTCAATGTGTGCTGAAAAAAAGGGAACCACAACTCCCCATAGTTTTTTATGCGGGCCCTGGTCAATGACAAATGAGCCCTTTCCGGGTTTTTGAATGATCAGTCCTTCATGAGATAACATTTTCAGGACGATTTTAGCTGTTTCTCTTGCGATTTGATGTTGAGCAATCATCTCATTAATCGAGGGAACACGCTCTCCGGGCTGGTATTTTTGTGTGATGATTGCATCTTTGTAGTAATGATACAGTTTTTGATAGATCGGAACAAAGGGTTTGTTGTCTTTTTCAGCCATATTGTATCAAATATATTAGAGAGACCTGGATCGTTTGGCGGATTTTATTGTATTATGAAGCAGCATGGTAATTGTCATGGGGCCGACTCCGCCGGGAACCGGTGTGATGGCACTGGCTTTTTTGCACACATTTTCAAAGTCCGCATCGCCGACCAGTCGATATCCCTTTTCCCGGGTAGGATCTTCGATGCGGTTGACTCCCACATCGATAATGACAGCGCCTTCTGATATCATGTCTGCGGTCACTGTATTTGGTCTTCCTGCGGCTGCGATCACAATATCAGCCTGCCGGGTGAAGGAACCGATATCTTTGGTACGTGTATGACATACAGTAACGGTTGCATTGGCATGTTTCTGTTTCTGGCAGAGCATCATGGCCAGCGGCTTTCCGACAATATTGCTTCGGCCAACGATCACGACATGTTTTGATTCAATAGAAATTTGATTTCGTACCAGCAGTTGTTGAATTCCATGAGGGGTGCAGGGAAGATAAGTATCTTCACCGATCATCATTTTTCCCACATTGAAGGGATGGAAGCCATCCACATCCTTGTCCGGATCAATTGCATATAATACTTTTTTATCATCGATATGCTTCGGCAGCGGCAGTTGTACCAGAATGCCGTGAATCGTCGGATCATGATTGAGTTCCTTGATCAGAGAGAGCAGCTTGTCTTCAGTGAATGTTTCCGGATGATTTTCCTCCCGTGAATAGATGCCTATTTTCTTACAGGCTTTTCTTTTACCTCTCACATAAGAAACGGAAGCGGGATTTTCTCCGACCAGCACGACGGCCAATCCCGGAGTCAGGTTGTGCTTTTCTTTCAGTGAGATGACCTCTAAGCGCATTTCTTCCCGCATATCCTGAGCGGTTTTTTTGCCATCGAGAATTTTGGTTTCCATGTCGATCCCTGTTTTTATTTCATTTAAAAAATATCCTGCTCTATTTCCTGACTTTGGTCGGCTAAATGACTGGAACGTCCGGTATTTAATTTTTTAAAATATACGATTATTCATATCGCCATGAAACATTTTTTTCATCGATTTTTTTAATAGGGGCGTTCATTAGTACAATCCTCTGACTTTTCCTGTTTCCACATCCACATCGATGCGCCGGAATGCCGGATTGGAACCTGTCCCCGGCATCAAGCTGATATTTCCGGCGACCACGACGATGAATCCGGCTCCATTGTATAACAGGATATCACGCACATATAACTTCCATCCTTTGGGAACACCTTTTGATCCGGCATTATCCGATAAGGATAAATGTGTTTTTACAACACATGTACTTAATTTTGAAAAATTTTCATCATTTTCAATCTTTTTTGCCTTTTTATTTGCTTCCAGGCTATATTCAACGCCGTCGGCGCCATACACATATTTGGCGAGTCTGTCAATCCGTTCGCGTAAAGGCAGGCCGTTTTCATACAGGAATTTAAAGTTCTGCTTTTCTTTACAAGCTTCCATGACCGCTTCTGTTAATTCGATTGCGCCTTCACCCCCTTTTGCCCAGTGCTCGGATACGGCAACCCGCGCTCCCGCTTCTTCGGCAAAACGACGGATGGCGGCGATTTCATCTTTGGTGTCCGTAGTGAATGCATTGATACAGACGACAGGATTGATTCCCGCTTTTTTAACCGTATTGATATGGTGGGTTAAATTTGCACATCCTTTTTCCACCCATCCCACATTTTCTTTCAGGTACTCTTCGGGCATGGGCTTTCCGGGAACCGGTACAGGTGCACCACCGTGGCACTTCAGTGCACGAACGGTGGCCACAATAACGGCAGCATTCGGTTTGAGACCGCTCATCCGGCATTTGATGTTCCAGAATTTCTCAAAACCGATATCTGCGCCAAAACCGGATTCTGTGATGTGATAGTCACTTAATTTTAATCCGATTCGGTCTGTGATAATGGATGATTGGCCGATTGCGATATTGGCAAAAGGGCCCGCATGAACGAAGACCGGCTGCCCCTCAATGGTTTGCATCAAGGATGGATTTAAAGCATCCAGCATCCAGGCAGTCATGGCACCATCAACCTCGAGATCGGCTGTAGTGACCGGATTATTTTTTTTGTCATAGGCGACAATTATTTTCGCCATACGTTCCCGCATGTCATTTAAATCATTGGCCACAGCCAGGATGGCCATGACTTCGGAAGAAACTGCGATACCAAAGCTGCTTTCCATTGTGTAGCCATTCATTCTGCCACCCAGCCCGATGACAATATTTCGCAAAGATTGTGCACAAAAGTCGATGACCCAGCCCATTTCCACTCTTGAAGGATCGATATTCAGCCGTTTCAGACCAATTTTGGCCAGCCGGACGTTATCATAATTTCTTTCATGCTGCATACGCGCAGTCAACGCAACCATGGCCAGATTATGCGCATTCATAACAGCATTGATATCCCCGGTAAGGCCCAATGAGAAAGGAGTCAGGGGAATGCATTGCGATAAGCCCCCTCCTGCCGCGGATCCTTTAATGTTCATGGTGGGCCCCCCGGAGGGCTGCCGGATTGCAGCGGTGGCCTTCATGTGCTTTTTGCCAAATCCCTGAAGAAGCCCGATGGTGGTTGTGGATTTTCCTTCTCCCAGAGGCGTGGGAGTTATAGCCGTGACATTGATATAATTGCCGTTTGGCTTGTCATGTAATCGATCCAGTATTTTTTTATAATCAACTTTGGCGACATAATGACCGTGGGGCAGTAATTCTTCTTCTGTCATCCCCAATTCATCGCGAAGCTGATAGACGGTTTTCATGGTTTTTTCAGCCTCTTCAGCAATTTCCCAATCGGCATGTTTGATCGGATCTAGCTTCAATTTTGACTCCTGTGCATATATTGATGATTTTTGGAAATGTCCTTTACGCAGTATTTTTTTATTCTTCCACAGTATATGGATTTCAATTGTAAAAGTCAATAAATAATCACATCACAGCATATTAAATTTTATTTATAAATTTCATATTGACATTTCAGGAAAAACTCTCTACACTGTTTTTATGATAAAAAGAATCATCCAGGTTTTCATTCTGCTATTTGTTTGTATCCCTTGCTATGGTCAGGTTGATCCTGAATTAGATGCTCGACTTGAACGGCGGTCTCACATCTTTAGAGAACTGACGCTGCCGTACCGTCTGTTTGTTCCGAATGACTATCATCCAGAGGCTGAATACCCACTGATGGTATTTTTACACGGCGCCCGGTGGAGCGGTTCAGACAACAATTCTCAGCTGGATAATGTGTTTGCCGTTTATTGGATCCAGGACAGTATTCAAACGCAATATCCGGGTTTTGTTGTTTACCCGCAATGCCCCCTGGGCAGTTCATGGGAATCGGTTTCCGGAGTGGTTCCCATGTTTCCCCCAGATCCGGAACAGGAAACGGTTCATGATCTGCTGGATTCTCTGATTCGTGAATTTTCTATCGACATGAACCGAATCTATATAGCGGGTAAATCCATGGGGGGGCATGGCACATATGGCATGCTTTCCCGGTATCCACAGGATTTCGCAGCAGCAGTCATTGTAGCGGGGAATTATGTCTATCGGGATATTTCTGAAATTTTACATATTCCCCTGTGGCTTTTACATGCCAGACTGGATAATGTGATTTCCATCGAGCAATCCAGGCATATCGTGAATGAACTGGAAGCCCTGGGAGAAGCCTTTGTTTATACGCACTGTGATTTTCATTCGGATTCATGCGAACCGCTTCCGAAGGAAGCCATTGATCAGGCCATCGAACACGGCGCCCGGTTTTTCTTTTCCGAATTTGATACTTCCGGGCATCAGGTGGAACCCAAAGTCGTACGTACTTATGGATTGTATCAGTGGGTATTTTCTCAACAGAAGCAACCCTCGGCTGTTTTAATGACTCCTTCACCTCGATCCTTCCTGTTGATGATGAATTGTCCCAATCCGTTTAATGCGGCAACGCTTATCCGATATCAGCTTCCGGAAAACTGCCGGATCAGGACAAAGGTTTATGATATATGCGGAAAAGAGGTTGCGCTGCTGCAGGATGAAAACGGAGAAGCGGGCATGCATCAGGTCCGGTTTGACGGCAGCCGTCTGCCGTCCGGAATTTATATCGCTGAATTGATAGCGGGGTCACGTATCCGGAGGATTAAAATGGTGTTGGTCAAATGAAAGCGTTGTCACCGGTTCGATTTATTCTTTTTTTTAGTTCATAGATTGTAACCTGAAAGCTAATTTAATATTGATACATATTGGGATTGGATTCATTTTCGTCGTTCCAGCCCCTCATTTTGTTTGGTGAAACTGTCCATTTTTTGCGTGACAATTTACAAGGGGGAATCCAGGAGATAAAATGCAGGATGGGTCTCCGACAGAAGCATTTGGGGACGATAATTTTTTTAATATTATTTACAAAAGTTTAGTTATTAAAATAATATTTCATGATCTCTTCTTAAAAATAGATTTTGATTTTCGTTTTAAACGCAGTGCGTTGGTGACGACAGATACGGAACTGAGCGACATGGCGGCGGCCGCGAATACGGGATTCAGCAGAATTCCCCACATTGGATAGAGCACACCGGCCGCGATGGGGATCCCGATTATATTATAAAAGAATGCCCAAAAGAGATTTTGCTTGATGGTCCGGAGTGTTTTCTTTGAAAGGCTGATAGCATGCACGACACTCCAGAGATTATTTTTAATCAATGTGATATCGGCAGTTTCTATCGCCTGGTCAGTTCCGCTTTCCATAGCAATGGAGACGTCTGCCGCCGCCAGCGCCGGTGCATCATTGATGCCGTCTCCGACCATGGTTACTTTATGGCCTTTCTGCTGCAGTTCCCGAACCACAGCCGCTTTTTTCTCCGGGAGCACTTCACTGTAAACAAGATCGATTTCCAGATCTTTGCCGATTTGCCGGCTCACTTCATTTTGATCCCCGGACAACAGAACGGTTGTCAATCCTTTTTGTTTAAGTTTGCGGATTACATGAACAGCTTCCGGGCGCAGAGGATCTGTCAATGCCAACATTCCCTGTATTTCCCGATTGAGGGCTACCATGACAATACTGTGTTTCAGCCTTTCCCAATGCTCCAGCGTTTCTTGAAATGGTTTGATGTCGATATCATGCTGATTAAAAAAATGAGGATTTCCCACAATCAGAAGTTGATTGTTCCATTTGGCTTCTATGCCGAATCCAGGGTGTGATCGAAATTTGGTAATCGGTTCAAATGTTAAAGAATGGTCTTTTGCATATTGAACGATGGCCTTCGCTAATGGATGTTCAGAGTGCTGCTCTGCGGATGCAGCAAGAATTATCAGCCTTTTTTCAGAAACACCGGAGCAGCACCGAATCTGAGTGACTGTAGGTTTGTTTTGAGTCAACGTTCCGGTTTTATCAAATATCACTGTATCTGCATGATGAATTCGCTCCAGAACGGCCCCTCCTTTGATCAGGATACCGTTTTCAGCGCCAATTCCCGATCCAACCATGATTGCTGTAGGTGTGGCCAGACCCAGAGCGCAAGGACAGGCGATGATCAGTACGGCGATGAATCTTAACATGGCCTGGGTAAAAACGAGGTTCGGAACAAACAGAATCCAGATGATAAATGTCAGTAATGCGATTACAATCACAGTCGGAACAAATATCCCGGCCACTCGGTCTGCCAGACGCTGGATCGGGGCCTTGCCTGACTGCGCCTCATGAACCAGGCGGATGATTCGTGCAAGCATGGTGGATTCACCGATTTTTTGCGCCTTCATATCAAAACTGCCGGTGATGTTTAAAGTGCCGCCGATCACGGTATCTCCGATTCCTTTTTCCAGAGGCAATGATTCTCCGGTCATCATCGATTCGTTGACCGTCGTTATTCCCTGAACTATCTTTCCATCCACAGGGATCAACTCACCTGGTTTGATGCGACAAATTTGATTTCTCTGAATCTGCTTGATTGGCAGTTCAACAACCTGATTTCCCTGAAGCACATGAGCAAACTTGGGCTGTAAATTCATCAGTTTGTGAATTGCTTCGGATGAACGATGCCGTGCGCGGGATTCCAGATAACGACCGAGTAAAATCAGTGTGATAATCATTGCAGCTGTATCAAAATATACATGCAATTTGGCGCCTGTATCCGCAATCCAGAACGGAAACCAGGTCACAATGCCGGAATATAGGAACGCTGTGCCTGTACTTATGGCCACGAGTGTGTTCATATCTGCACTGCCGTGACGCAGCTGCTTGAAGGCGCTTGAATAAAAAGAGCCGCCAACCCAGAAAATGACCGGCAATGTCAGAAAAAAGAGCAATGGGTGTAATATTCTGTTGGATATTTGCGGCATTCCCTGGATCATAGGAAGCATGGATAGAATCATAATCACTAATGAAAGAATGATGCCGCCACGAAGACGCTGCCTGAATTTTTGGGAGTAATCCTGTTCGGAAGCCACTTTGCCGGACTTCAGAAAATCTGTTTGTGTCTCATGTATCTCATAGCCGCCCTCCGAAGCGAGCCTGTTTTGCATATCTTGCAGGGTCTGTGTGCCGGGCAAAATTTCCAACAATGCTTCCCGGGTCAAGATATTCACCTGTGAAGTCAGCACGCCCGGAAATTTTTGAAAAACAGTTTCCACTCTTGATACACATGAGGCGCAATGCATGCCTTCAATCCGAAAACGTTTTTTTTCAGTCTTTACATTATAGCCCAGATCCCGAATCTTTTTAATAAATTCGGGAGGGCTGCTCAGGTCAGATTGATATTGAATCGATACTGTACCGGTCAGCAGATTCACCATGACATGACGGACACCCTCAATGGCTGACAATTGCTTTTCCACACGAGCCACACATGAGGCGTAATGCATGCCCGTCACATTCAGAACAATCTGAGATACGGTTTCTGTCGTTTCATTATTGTTTTGATCGGTACTCATAGTGACTGCCATTCTTTATGCATATCATAATCTAAGTGAAATTAAAATAAAAAAGTTCCCCTAAGGGAACTTTTTCTATCATGAATCATTGGTTGTCTTGCCGATGATTTTGGGTTCGAAATAGGCGCTTCGTCCAAATAGACGATCCAATATCATGATGCATAATTCGGCAGCCGCAAAAAAGACGAAGAATCCGGCTAATGCCCATCCCTGGCTATGTGTATGGTGAAATATGAGAACATAGGCCAGACCGGATATCAGTAAAGGAAAAATAAACAAAATAAAAGCAGCGGAGAGCATACTGCGCGACGGTGTTTCGATGTCCACATAATCACCGACTTTAGCGTGCAGTCCATTTAATGGTAAACGAATCTCCCGGCTGGCAGTACCGCTTATGTGGCAGATACCACTGGCCTCGCAAGACGCGCAGCTTCCCTTGGTGTTCATACGAATCAGAGCAAAGCCTTCATTAATTTTGATAATTTGGCCGGATTCATGCATAAATCAAATGATTCATAGATGATAAATTATCCAGTATTAATTTTTTCTTACAGCCATTTCAATTACCACTATTATGGTCTGTTGTTTTTAAACATTGACACTGTTTACCTTCATGTTGTTGATATAAGATACCAGTACCTGTTTGCATACTTACAGACACTCCTGACAGCAGTATAGTATGCTTTCTCTCAACATAAGGATTTTTTTTCCTATTATTTGCTTGACTCTTTGTGTAACGATCCGCAGAATTCGAGAGTTCCTGAAAAAAGAATGAATCCGGTTTAAAAAAACAGACGAGAAAAAAAGAGGATCGCATTTTTTAATATAAGTTTGTATATTTATTTATTCGTTTGAGTAATTTTGTTTTGACGGAACATGACTTTATCAAGATCATAGAAGAAGGGGTACTTAATGAAGTTCAATTCTGATTCCATTAGCAGATTCATATTTATTCAGCTGTTTTTGATGTACGCCCATCTGTTTGCGGCCATCGACCTGACCGGAATCGGTACACGCGCACAGTCTATGGGCGGTAATTTCCGATCCATTGCAGACGATTACAGTGCCATGTTCTGGAATCCGGCCGGATTGGCATTTCAGAATGGCTCTCATCTGGGATTCAGTATGACACTGGTGAAACAGACTTCCAGTTTTTTGGCGGAGTCAAGTCCTCTTTATCTAAAACGTATTGAACAAGGAGAGGGGTCTGAATCCGTGTCCGGGCTAAAACAGTTCAGTGCGACCTATCCCTATACCGTGAAAAGCAGTACACCTCTGGTCGCAGTACCAAGTATTGGTTTTTATCAATGTCATGACCAATGGGCATGGGGTATCGGCGCATGGGCAGCGTTTGGGATTCGGGCCAGTTTTGATTTAATCGGGACCAGTCATTATAATCAGATCACAGATTCATTTCCAGGGGAGGACTGGAAAGACGATATGAAGTTTATTGATATTCATCCAACGATTGCCTATCGGATTTCGGAGAAACTGTCTGTGGGAGCAGGATTCAGTTTGGTTATTGCAGACATTTATTTACAGAAACCGGCGTTTTCATCCATGAATCCGTATATTACGAATATATCGGTTGACTCACTTTATCGGAATTATATTCAGACCTATCCGGAATCCGAACAGGAACAACTGCTTCGCGCTTTAAAGGATATCAAAAGTTCACCAAAAGATCATATTGTGGCGGATACATACCTGAGTGGTGCCGGGCTGGGAATCGGAGGTAATCTGGGAATCATGATCAAGCCTGCAGAAACGTTTAGCATCGGGGCGTCCATCCAATATTATGCGGATATTCCGATTGATGGTGATGCCACGGTCTTTGCGTATTATCCCTATCAGGAAGATATTGAGGCATTGTCACATGATGAAGCGGTTGTTCACGGAAAATCTTATCAGGGATTATTGGATTATTATAGAAAACAGGGGATTGAATTGATGGATTATATTCCCCTTTCAAATTTTGGAACGGGTCTGATTGATACGCTGCGTGAAAATGAGAAAGTGCATGCGGATATGTCTTTACCCATTCGAATGGGAATCGGACTCAGCTATACGGGAATCGACCATCTGACAATTGCTGCGGATGTGGGATTTTCCACCTGGTCGGCATGGGATGTATTTCATATATACAGTGAAGACGGTGTCATGGTTAGTGGAATTGAGAAAAACTGGAAAGATGTTATCCGTTTTGGTATGGGCATGGAATATGCTGCTTCATTGTTCAAATTAAGAAGCGGATTTTATACAGAATCCCGGGCAGCGATTGATGCAACCATGGTGCCCACCAATCCGGATGTGAGCAGGCGGAATGTGATTTCCGCCGGGGTGGAACTTCCGCTGGGAAAATATAGGTTTCATTTTTGCTATGAACATACATTGATGAGTGATTTGGATATTAAAACCTGGGTGCCTTTTGAGAATAATTTTGATTATAAGAATATGGCGGGTCATTATTCTGCATCGATGCAGAATTTTATGATTGGCATAGATATGGATATTTGATTTTACAGGATCGATAAGTCGTTGACTGTTTTTTCAAGCAAATTTTTAATCGAAACAATTTTTATAAACAGCAAACCAGAATCGAATAATGAACGTATAATAATCAAAACAATGCTTGAGTTTTTATTGAATCTGATTATATTGTGACAGGCAGTATAACAAAAAGACCGGAGGTGCAAAGATGTCGAAGTTTGTTGACAACCTGAAGAAAACATCTCAGAAGCTCTTTTCATCGGCCAAAGTCAAGGCAGATGAATATGCAAAGATCGGTAAGGCCAAAGGCGAAATCGTGATTCTCAAACAAAAATTGACCAAAGCCTACAGTGATTTGGGAGAAAGCGTTCGTCCAATTCTTGAAAAAGATAAAAAATCTTTGCTGGCAAGCAAGGAACCAGTGAAATCGAACCTTAAAAAAATAGCGGATATTGAAAAGTCGATTAAAGAAAAAGAAAAAGAAATTGACGCCGCCAAAAAAGAAGCCGAAGCAAAGACAGGGGAGAATCCGCCGATAAAGTCTTCAAAAACGAAAAAAGAACCAAAAAGCCAATAAATTCATCCTCTGCTGCCCAAACGACAAGTATTCTGCGCTTTTTAAAACATCAGTGCTGTATGACTGGTGTTTTAATTATTATTTATCATACCACAACCTCGGATTATGGTATGATTAAAAATTCTACTGGACTTGAGTCATTGTTAAAAGAGATTCAACATATGAATACAGCATCCCTTCACTTCAGGTAACATTTTAAGCCACTGTCTGGCAGTGGTCGATGATTCATATAAAGAATTCATTTTACTACCGGGTATATTATTATCAAATTTGGGCAAACTCATATTCAGACAGCGCTGTTTCTGATTGTATTAACGGTTTCAAATTTACAAGCGCAACATATCTGTTCTGCTGATACAGTTACCATCTCAGCTGTAGGAGACATCATGCTGGGAACGGATTATCCTTCCGAGATCTATTTACCGCAGGAGGGCGATTGCCATTTTCTGTTTGATGATGTCCGAGAGTCCTTGATGCAGAGTGATTTGACTTTTGGTAATCTCGAAGGCACATTTGCCGGTACACACGGCCGGGCAAAACAATGCAGACATTGTTTTGCATTCCGTATGCCGGTGCATTATGCGCAGTGCCTGGCCGGTGCAGGTTTTGATTTTGTCAGCCTCGCCAATAACCATGCACTTGATTTTGGTATGGAGGGGTATTATAACACATTGCAGGTGTTGAACAATCTGGGTATACAAGGACTGGGATTGAAAGATATTCCTGCAATCGTTATTCAAATAAGAGATATCCGGGTCGGTTTTTGCGCTTTTTGTTATAATCCTCTCCTGTGTGATTTTCGGGATACAGAAGGTGCAAAAAAAATGATTCAATCCCTTTCGAAAGAAACGGATATTGTCGTTGTCTCTTTTCATGGTGGTGCGGAAGGAGCCGATCATCGATACGTTCCCAGGCGCACAGAGTATTATCTGGGTGAGAACCGCGGGGATGTATACTCCTTTGCCCATGCAGCCATTGATGCAGGAGCGGATTGTGTCCTGGGACACGGACCTCATGTGCTGAGAGCTGTTGAATTATATCAGAACAAATTTATTGCATATAGTCTTGGAAATTTTTGTACTTACGGAAGGTTCAACCTGGGGCAGTTCAACAGTACCACCCTTGTTTTACGAATTACAATGAATTCTCATGGCGACTTTATCCGAGGAAAGATCATCTCTGTATATCAGGAGGTTCCCGGTATTCCGAAAATTGATAAAAGGAAACGTGCAGTTACACAGATTCGGAATTTAACAAACAGGGATTTTCCCGGCACCCCTCTTGAGATTTGTGATAATGGAGAGATCTTAAAAATCAATCTTGATTCCAATGGGGCAATGATCCGATCCCATGATTTCTGAAAGGATAAACGCGGATTGCAGGTTCAATTTCAGATCATTACTTATAAAAAAATAATCGATGCGCCAGCCCACGTTCCTTTCCCGGGCCCTTGTTTTATAGTCCCACCAGCTGTAATATCCGCCTTCTTTGCAGAATATACGGAAAGTATCCAGGTATCCGTGTGACAGAAATGAATCAATCCAGGCCCTTTCTTCAGGCAGAAATCCTGATACCGTTTCGTTTTCTTTGGGGCGTGCCAGATCAATCGGTTTATGCGCAGTATTCACATCGCCGCAAATGATCAGAGAGTGTCCCCTTTTTTTAAAATCGTCTGCTACTTTTAAAAAGGCGGTATAGAATTCCATCTTGTATTGTAAACGTTCCTTTGATGCTTTGCCATTGGGATAATAAATATTAAACAAAGTAAAGTCATTATATTCGGCGATTAAAGTGCGACCTTCATGGTCAAATTTTTCTATTCCCAGACCTCGGTGAATCCGGTTGGGTTTGTGCTTTGAATAGAGAGCGACACCGCTGTAACCCTTCCGTTCAGCAGAAGCAAAGATGCTTTCATAACCTGGTATTTCAAGAATTTCAGCAGATAGTTGGTCCGGATGTGCCTTGGTTTCCTGAAGACAAAGCAAATCCGGAGATTCCTGGTGAAACCAATCCAGAAATCCCTTTTTTAAAATTGCACGTAATCCGTTTACATTCCAGGACAGTAATCGATAAACAGCCATGAGAATTCCCCAAGAATGATATTCAATTTTCTAATTGTGGAATATACTTAGAAATTTCAAGGATCGCAAGAAATTAAGAGACAGTCAGGAAAGCGTATTGATGGAAAGACGGTTGACATCCGATTCTATGAGAAAAATAAAGCGGATTCTGTCCTGCTTATTCATTCTTGATAAGGGCAATTGGATGATATGATGTTCATCTATTTGAAAATTGATGTGTTTATCCGGTTTGATTGTATGAATATTTGTAATCTGGTTAAATTTGAAATGGCAGGGAATAAATAAAAAACCCTTACGGACAATGATTCCCGAATCGATAAAAATGATGTAATGAAACAACCATACGTAAATCAACCGGTAGATCCAATACAGACTGATAAATAGTGATATGGCAAAAAAAATGGGCATATTTCCATTTAAATTCCATCCAACGAACAAAAAACAGAGCAAAATAGGCAAAGGGATCCATCTTTCAAACGCACTGAATCGAAAACGTGCATTATGGCTTGCAGACATTTGATTTACTCCAGGTCAAGTTTTTTGCCATCAATTAAATCTTCAATAATACCCACAATATTGGTAGGTGAATCAATACCTTTTGTCCGGTAATAATTTGCACCCAGATCAATGGCTTTATCAATATCTTTAGATTCCCCCAGTACAGAAAATACAACCACGGGTATTTTTTTGGTTTCTTCATGATGCCTGATTTTTTCCAATACCTCATACCCGGTGAGTCCAGGCAGGATAAGATCCAATAAGATTAAATCTGGAGTTTTTGATTTTGCAAGCTCCCATCCCTTTTTTCCGTCTTCTGCTTCGATGACTTGAAAACCTTCGTTTTCAAGTACTCCTCTGTATATTAGACGAAAAACGGTTTCATCTTCAACGATAAGTACTGTTCCCTTTGCCATAATGATCTCCTATAATTCAATTGCCTAATGGAATTTCAAAGATAAAAGTTGTGCCTTTGTCTGTATTTAATTTTACTAAAATATTTCCCTTTTGCAATTGCATGAATTGATGGGCAATGTAAAGGCCCAAACCACATCCGCCATGCGTTGAAGGACCGCCGTCGAATATCTGTTTTCTCTGAAAAATACTGGCTCTTTGCTGTGCAGGGATACCGCGTCCTGTATCATGAACTTCAACAGTTCCGTATTCACGGGTTTTTTTGACGACAATGGAGATGCTTCCTTTATCTGTAAATTTGAAGGCGTTGTGTATGACATTATTTAATGCCTCAACCATTTTATCCTGATCGGCCATGACAGAAATATGTCCATTTGCCTTCATGATATTAAGTTTCAATCCTTTTGATTCGATATTTTCTTTATGCTCACGAACCGCCAATTCGACAATTTCATCCAGATTGGCAGGTTTGATATTTAATGAAATAACACCTCGCTCGATTCTTGATATATTTAATAAATCAGAAATGATACGGTAATTGCGCTTGCTGATATCCTGCATCACACGAAGGTATTCGATTTGTTGGGATGACAACTGACCGGTAAGTCCTTTCAGCATATTGTCGATGCACCCGAGCATACCGGCTACAGGAGTTTTTAACTGATGTGAAACAAGTGAGACAAAATCGCTTTTCATGGATTCAATTTTCTTACGTTCAGTAATATTTCGGGCAATAATCGTGAAGAAAATCTCATCTCGAATAATCCATGATGCCAATGAAAATTCCATGGGAAATTCACTGCCGTCTTTTCTGATTGCGATTGTTTCTGTTGTTTTGCCGACAAAATCGGATTCTTCAGTTAAAACCATCCTGTCCATTTCGTTGATGATTGTGCGATGGAAGCGTTCTGAAATTAGAAAAGTGAAATGCTTGCCGGCTGCTTCGTCTTGTGAATAACCATACATAACTACAGCCGCCCGATTCCAAAATATAATTTTCATGTGAATATCAATGGTGATAATTGCTTCAGTGGCAGTGTCAACTACAGATCGGTATTGCTCTTCGGATGCCTTTAATTGAGATTCAGCATGCTTTCGGTAAAGGGCAACTTCGATTGCCGCTTTCAGCTCATCTCCCTGAAAAGGTTTTATTACAAACCCGTATGGCTCAACCCCTTTGGCTCTTTCAAGAATTTTTTCTCCCCCATAGGCAGTGAGAAATACGACAGGTATATCCAGTTCTTCTCGAATCATTCCTGCAGCCGTAATACCGTCAAGATCACTGCCGGGCATAACCACATCCATGAGAATAATATCGGGTTTGTGCTCTCTGGCCATTTTTACAGCTTCATTACCATTATTGGCCATGCCAACGACCTGATAATCCATGGACTTTAAAAAGTCCTGCAACTGAGTTGTAATAATAACTTCATCATCAACGATTAAAATACGATGCTTTTCATTCGGAATCAATGTTTGCACGTTTCAATCCAAACTATTTCAATTTGTAATATAAAAACCTGTTTTATTTATATTCACCATAGTATACAATGCAGAGAAGTAATATTTCAAAAGTTGTGCCAAAAAGTTTATTTACATTGATTTTATGACGTTGCCTGTGACAGTTTGGCAGGGTTTTCTTTTTTAAAAGTAATTTGAAATGTTGTAATCGGAGACCGTTTGAATATTAATTTTCCATGCAATTGTTCTTCAGAAAGCAAGCGCACAAGACGTAGTCCGAGCGTGCGTGTTTTCCGTATATTGATATTTTCCGGGATATGATTTCCATCATTTTTAAATGTTAATTCAAATGTATCTTTCTTCTTCGGTAATTTGCGCATGGAGATCGCTATATTGCCTT